>Ga0310123_10000097_pt1 | contig 72839 bp, 57 predicted proteins | sample CB6_AW_1057_MG_FD_203505 | JGI IMG/M metagenome (GOLD analysis project Ga0310123, IMG submission 203505) | Marine microbial communities from Western Arctic Ocean, Canada - CB6_AW_1057 | ecosystem: Environmental > Aquatic > Marine > Oceanic | place: Canada: Western Arctic Ocean | collected...
GGTCGGCGGCAACCAGCCGTCCCGCGGCCTCGAGACGCGTGCCGAACTGTTCCAGCACTGCGGCGTCCGGATCGACCAGCACCACACGGCAATCGTCGTCAACATAGGGAGACTCGAGAAACTTCAGGCCGACATCGGGCTTGCGTCCGACCAGCACCAGCAGGTCGGCCTCGACCAGAACCTCGGCGAATGCGCCCAGGCCCGGATCGTTGATCCCCCGTGGACTCCCCATCGCCACGGCCGGTACGCCGGTGGCCTCTTCCAGTTGCCGCAGGGCCTCGGGACCGGAACCCCGGACCGACGCCGGACCGGCCAGGACCAGCGGTCGCGAGGCCTCAGCAAACAGCCGCAGGATCACGTCGGCGGTGTCTCGATCCAACAGGCTCACGATCGGATGAAAGTCGTCCGACACGGGTGGCTCGGCCACCTGCTGCCGGCTCGTCGCCGACAGCACGTCACCGGGCAGCGTGACGTGCACCGGCCCGGGTCGACCACTGCGTGCCAGGCGAAAGGCTCGAGAGAGATCGTGGCCCAGGGTCGCCGGATCGGTCGCCCTCCACGACGCCTTGGCGACCAGGCCGGCCATCTCGGCCTGGGGCATCTCCTGGAAAGCCCCCTGCCCGTCGCGGGCGACCGGCGAGCAGCCGCTGAGGACCACGACAGGTGATTCGGCCATCGCCGCCACGTAGGTCGGTGTCAGCGTGTTGGTGAACCCCGGACCGGCAGTGACCAGCGCCACGCCCGGCTCGCCCGTCAGACGGCCCCAGGCATCAGCCATGTGGACCGCCGCCGCCTCGTGACGCACGTGGATCAACTCGATGTCGGTCCCAATCGTCGCGTCGAAGACCGACATCACCTGGTTGCCCGAGAGCGTGAACAACCGGCTGACGCCGGCTGTCGCGAGCGACTGCACCAGGTGATCGGCCCCGCGTTGAGACGACGGCGAGCTGCTCATGGTCCGGGCGATCATAGCGTGCAGCCGAATGGGGCAACACCTACAATGAGCCTGCTCGCATCGGCCATCGGCCGCCCGGATCCGCCACCAGAGACATGTGCCCATGACCACGCCCGGCCGCGAACTGTCACGCCGAGACCTGCTGATCCGTTCGGCCGCCTGGACCCTGGCTCCCGGCCTGTTCGCCGGAGCCGCGGCTGCCGGAAGACGGCGACGGCGACCTCGCGTCGCGGCGATCTTCACCGAGTTCCGGTTCCGCTCGCACGCCTACAACATCCTCGAGAACTTCTTCCGCCCGTACCTCTTTTGTGGCCGCCTGGTCGATCCCGGCGTCGACATCGTTTCGTTCTACGCCGACCAGTTTCCCGACGCCGACATGGCACGTGATGTCGCCAGGAAATTCAACGTGCCGCTGTTCGATTCGATCGAAAAGGCGATGTGTGTCGGTGGAACGTCGCTGGCCGTCGATGCCGTCCTGTCGATCGGCGAACACGGCGACTATCCGGTCAACGACCTCGGCCAGAAGATGTACCCCAGGAAACGGTTCTTCGACGCGGCGGTGGCGGTGATGAAACGGGCCGGACGCTTCGTGCCCCTGTTCAACGACAAGCACTACTCGTACCGCTGGGACTGGGCCAAAGACATGGTCGACGTGGCCCGGGCCAACCAGATGCCACTGCTGGGCGGCAGCTCGGTTCCGCTGGCCCAGCGGCGACCGTGCCTGGAACTGCCCCGCGGGACAAGGATCACCGAGGCGATCTCGGTTCACGGCGGGCAGCTCGAGTCCTACGGCTTCCACGGACTCGAAGTGCTCCAGTCAATGGTGGAAACCCGGGGAGATGTCGGCGAGACGGGGATCGCCCGGATCCAGGTACTCGAAGGCGACGCGTTGTTCGAAGCGGCACGCCAGGGCCGCTGGTCGATGGACCTGGCCGAGGCGGCGATGCTGGCCGAACTGGACCGACGGCCGCGGTCGATGAAAAGATTGCTGGCCGGCCACGAAAACGCCAAGCCGCACGCGATCCTGGTCGAGTACCGCGACGGATTGAAGGCGGCGGTGCTGAAAGTCGGCAACGATTCCAACCGCTGGAATTTTGCCTGTCGCGTGGCCGGAGAATCCCGGCCGCGGGCCACGGCGCTGTTCAACGGCCCGTGGGGCAACCGCTGCCTGTTCAAGGGACTTTCGCACGCCATCCAGGCCATGTTCATCCACGGCCACGAACCGTACCCGGCCGAGCGGACCCTGCTGGTCACCGGGGCCCTGGAAACAGCCGTCCGCAGCTACCACTCGGGCGGGAAAGCCCTGGACACGCCCCACCTGGACGTCGCCTACACGCCCACCGATGTCACCGACTTCCGGGAAAACGGCGGCAGTTGGCAGATCATCACCAAGCAGACACCGCAACCGCGTGGCTTCGAACCCGGAGACCACAAGTTCCTGGGCCAGGACTGAATCACCGCTACCCTCACCGGACAACACGCCATGACCGCCCGCCTGACGCTGCTCGCCCTGGTCCTCGCCTCGGCCACGCCGACCCTCGCCCAGGACAACTACAAGCTCGGACCCGACTCGATGGTGCACGAGGGCGTCCCCCAGGGCACCGTCACCCAGCACAAGTGGACCAGCCGGAAGGTTTTCCCCGGCACCGTCCGCGACTACTGGATCTACGTTCCCAGGCAGTACGACGGCAAGATCCCCGCAGCGGTGATGGTCTTCCAGGACGGTGGCAGTTACGTGAACACCAAGCGGTCGTTCCGCGTGCCGACTGTCTTCGACAACCTGATCCACAAGGGACAGATGCCGGTGACGATCGGCATCTTTCTCAACCCCGGTGTCATCCCTCCGACCAAGGCCGGCGGCAGGCCGCGGCGGAACCGCAGCTTCGAATACGACACGCTCAGCGGCCAATACGCCCGGTTCCTGCTCGAGGAGATCCTGCCTTCGGTGGGCAAGCAGCACAAGTTGACCGATGACCCCGCCATGCGGGCCATCGGTGGGATCAGCTCCGGGGGCATCTGTGCCTGGACGGTGGCCTGGGAACGTCCCGACCGGTTCCGGAAGGTGCTCAGCCACGTCGGTAGCTTCACCAACATCCGTGGCGGCCACGTCTACCCGGCATTGATCCGCAAGACCGAACCGAAGCCGATCCGCGCCTTTCTCCAGGACGGCACCAACGACCTCGACAACCTCCACGGCAGTTGGCCCCTCTCGAACCGCCAGATGGCCGCAGCCCTGAAGTTCTCCAAGTACGACCACAGGTTCGTGATGGGCACCGGGGGTCACAACGGTCGGCACGGAGGAGCGATCCTGCCCGAATCGCTGAAGTGGCTGTGGCGTGGCTGGAACACAAAGACGACCTCCACCCCGAAGGCAAAATGACCCGCTGCCGATCTCCACTCCGCATTCAACCGAGACGTCTCCGCAGGACACCTCCATGCCCCGCCCCGACCCGATCGTCCGTTTCCTGGCCGCCTGCGTGCTGGTGCTGTCCGGCTCGACCGCCTTCGCCCAGGATATGCCTTTGACGCAGGTCCTGTTGCCCGGTGAGGGCTGGCAACTGGTCGGCAGCGGTTACCGTTTCACCGAGGGCCCGGCGGTCGACGCCAAGGGCAACGTCTTCTTCACCGACATCCCCAACGACCGGATCCACCGCATCGACGCGGCGACCGGCAAGGTGACGGTCTTTGCCGAGAAGACCGCTCGGACCAACGGCCTGATGTTCGGCAACGACGGCCTGCTGTACGGCTGCCGCAACGGCGACAGGCAGGTGGTGGCCTACGCCGCCGACGGCAGCCACACCGTGATCGCCGGCGACATCCCCTGCAACGACCTGGTCGTCGGCAGCGACATGCGGCTGTTCGTCACCGACCCGGGAAACAAGCGGGTCTGGACAATCGACGCGAAACGGCACAAGAGAGTGGTGGCCGAGGGGATCAGCCCCAACGGAGTGATCCTGTGGCCCGGAGAGGGCACGCTGGTGGTGACCGAACGAAACAAGCCGCACCTGTGGACCTACCGCGTCGAACCCGACGGCAGCCTGTCTCATCGCGAACGGTACTACCTGCCGCTGCGACTGCTGCCGGGTCGCGACCGGCCCGGTTCGGACGGGATGACGGTCGACACCAACGGCCGACTGTACGTGACCACCTCCGCCGGAGTGCAGATGTTCGATCCGACCGGGCGGATGGGCGGAGTGATCGGCAAACCACATCGCGGGTCACTGGCCAACGTGGTCTTCGGCGGCTCGAAACGAAACGTGATGTACGTCACGGCCGGCGACCGGGTGTACCGGCGAAAGACCAAGGTCCAAGGCGTGGCGTATTTCCTGAAGCCCCCCTCACCGTGACGCGGATCGGACAGGCCTCCTCATGCCGTTGCGGGTGACCAACGTCCGGCTCCCGGTGACGCTCGACGAACAGCACATCGGTCCCGAGCTGGCCCGCCGGCTGGGGGTCGACCTGCCCGAGGTGACCGGCTGGAGATTGCTCAAGAAGAGTCTCGACGGGCGATCTCGTACCAACCTCAAGTTCGTCTACTCGGTCGCCGTCGAGATTGCCGACGAGGAGGAACGGCTCGAAGCACTCGTTCACCGCGAAGGAGTCGACCGGTACCTGCCCAAGACGTTCGATGATCCGCCGCCGGGCAGCAGCCCACTGGAGGAACGCCCGGTGGTGATCGGTTCGGGGCCGGCCGGGTTGCTGGCGGCCCACTTCCTGGCAACCCGCGGCTACCGGCCGCTGATCCTGGAACGCGGTCCGGACCTCAAGGGCCGGGTCGGCAGCATCCGCGCGTTTGATTCCGGCGGAGAACACGACCCCGACGACAACTACCTGTTCGGCGAGGGCGGAGCCGGGACATTCAGCGACGGCAAGCTGACCTGCCGGTTGTCGGGTCCCGATGTCGACTGGGTACTCGAGCTGTTCGCCGAGTTGAGCCGACAGCCATCGGTGGCCTGGGAACAACGGCCCCACCTGGGCAGCAACCGACTGCCGTTCGTGGTGCGGAACTTCCGCCGCGAGATCGAAGCCGCCGGGGGCGAGTACCGGTTTGGGTGCCGGTTCGAGGGACTCGAGATCGAGGACGGACGGCTGGTCGCCCTGGCGACCAGCCAGGGACGCATCTCCACCTCGCTGGCCATCCTGGCCATCGGGCACAGTGCCCGCGACACCTACCAGATGCTGGTCGAGACGGGGATCCCGATGGAACCACGGGCGTTCCAGGTGGGTTTGAGAATCGAACAGCCCCAGGATCAGATCGACGCCGAGGCCTATGGTCGACCCGAGTACCGGGACCTGCTCGGAGCCGCCAACTACAACCTCGTCGCCAAGGGTGACCGCAACGTCTACACCTTCTGCATGTGTGCCGGTGGGCACATCATCCCCAGCATCTCCGAACCCGAGATGTTCTGCACCAACGGCATGAGCAACTCGCGGCGCGACACGCCGTTCGCCAACAGTGGACTGATGGTGACGATCGAGCCGGGGGAATTCGGATCGGACGATCCGCTGGCCGGAGTCCGATTGCAGCAGCAGTTCGAGTCGATCGGATACCGGTTGGGCCGCAGCGAGTACCTGGCACCGGCGCAGAGGGCCGCGGATTTCCTGGCCGGACGCTCACCCGATCCGGCCAGCCGGATCGAGACGTCCTACGAACGGGGCAGCGTGCCGGCATCGCTGGAGATGGTCCTGCCGGCAACGGTGATCGCGACCATCAGGTGGGCCCTGCCGTTGATCAACCGCAAGTACCACAAGGCGTTCCTGCCCGAAGCGGTGCTGGTGGGTCCGGAGATGCGAGGCAGTTCGCCGGTGCGGATTGTCCGCGATCGCGACACGTTCCAGTCGCCGGGTTGCAGTGGTCTGTTTCCGGTGGGTGAGGGCGCCGGATTTGCCGGGGGAATCATCAGCGCCGGGGTCGACGGCATGCGGGCGGCGCGGGCGATTGTCCGCGAGTTTGCGGCCGTGGAGTGAACTCGCCCCGCTACTCGCCCAGCGTGCTCTTCCGGCGGAGAATGTGATGGTAGTGCTGGGCGAACCGGTGCGCCTCGTCTCGGACATACTGCAGCAACCTGAGTCCGAATCCGTGACGTGAAAGCCGTCGGGGCTCGGCCTCGCCCGGCACGTAGACCTCCTCCTCCCGCTTCGCCAGCGAAATCGTGAACGGCGGATCGACCCCGATCACCTCCATCGCCTCCAGTGCCGCGTTCAGTTGTCCCTTGCCGCCGTCGATCAACAGGATGTCCGGAAACGGTTCGCCCTCCTGGTCCAACCGTCCCAGCCGCCGCGAAACGACCTCGCGGATCGAACCGTAGTCGTCGACACCGTCGACCGAACGGATGCGATATCGCTTGTATTCGTGCTTGAAGGGCAGCCCGTCGATGAACTGCACCAGGCTGGCGACCGTCTGCCCCCCCTGCAGATGTGCGATGTCGACACCCTCGATCCGTCGTGGAATCTGATCGAGACCGAAGACCTGTTTCAGGCCCGAGAGCCCCTTCTTCGGATCGACGTAGAAGACTTCCGGCTGAGCGTGCTCCTCGAGATCCCCCCGCAGGTCCAGGTCCTCCAATGCCTGAATCTCATCACGGATTCGTGCCGCCTTCTCGTAGAGCTTCTCGACCGATGCCTGCTGCATCTCCCGGTCCAACTCCCGCATCAGTTTCACACGTCCCCCGTCGAGAAACGTCTGCAACCGGCGAATGTCCCTGCGGTAATCTTCCTTGCTGATCCGCAGGTTGCACGGTGCCGTGCACTGGTCGATGCTCGCCAGCAGGCACGGTCGAAACCACTGCCAGCGTTCATCACCGTCGTCGATGTCCAACGAACAGGTGCGGAACCGAAAGATCCGCTGCAGGACAGCGATCGCACCCCTGAGCTGCTTGGCATTGGTGAACGGGCCGTACAGCCGGGTGCCGCGGTCCTGCGGTGTGCGGGTGAACTCGACCCGCGGAAAGTCTTCACGAACAAACACTTCGAGGTAGGGGAACGTCTTGTCGTCCTTGAGCTCCTGGTTGAACTTCGGCTGAACATCCTTGATCAGCCTCGCCTCCAACAGCAACGCGTCGACCTCGCTCTCGGTCTCGATCACCTCCACGTCGCGGATCTCCGGGACCAGTCCCGCGGTCCGCATCTCCTGGGCGGCCGCGGTGGTGAAGTAGCTGCCGACGCGGCTCCGCAGGTTCACCGCCTTGCCGATGTAGATCACCCGGGCGTGGTCGTCCTTCATCAGGTAGACGCCCGGCCCGGTCGGCAACTGCCGAACCGTCTCGCGCAACGTCTCGGAGGTTGCGGGATCGGCGGTCATTGCGGCTTGTTCACCTCGAGCATCCGTCGGACCACCTCGCGACGACTGTCGGTCTCTTCGAAGATCGCCAGCTGCTGCCGGCTGCCGGTGGCCGGCGGCAACGACGACGCGGTTTCGAGCTCCGACACGCAACCCAGGCTCTCGGCCGTCGGCCGCAACACATCGATCAACCGGTCGATCGACTGCTGCACCGAGTACTGCTGGTAATCATCGCTGTTGACCAGTTCGGCGTCCGGCCCGAACCGCGTGGCCCGCCACTTGTTCTGCTGCACCATCATCGGGTGATACTCCGACTGGTACGTCCCCAGGTCAATCTCCTCGGACATCGCCTGCACCATGCACTGCATCACCGCGGTCAGAGCCAGCACCTGCCCGAGATTGGCCGGCATGTCGCAGACACGGATTTCGACCGTGCCGAAGAGATGGTGCGGCCTGATGTCCCACCAGATCTCGCGGATCGTGTTGATGAACCCGGTGTCGACCAGGTGAGAGACCAGCCAGATGTACTCGCTCCAGTTCCTCATCCGGTGAGGCAACCCGGCCGTCGGCAGGCCCTCCATGATCTTCGATCGGTTCGAGTGCAGGCCGGTGGCGCGGCCTTCCCAGAACGGCGAGTTGCTCGAGAGGGCCAACAGTAGCGGCAGGTGCCGGAGCATCCGGTCACAGATCATCACCGCCTTGTCACCGCTGTCGACCCCCACGTGCACGTGCAGGCCGAAGGTGACCAGCCGGCGGGCGACATCCTGCATCAACTCGACCAGCTCGAAGTACCGGTCGTTGACGGTGATTTCCTGGGACCGCCAGCTCGAGAACGGATGCGTCGCCGCCCAGAACAACCTGAGGCCCAGGTCATCGGTCACCCGCTCGACCGCCTCGATCGTCGAGTTCAGGTCCTCGCCCGCTTCGGCCACGGTCCGGCAGATTCCCGTGTTGATCTCCATGTAACACTGCATCAGTTCGGGCTTGACCCGTTCGGCCAGTCCAGCCGGCAACCCGGCAATCACCTTCTCGATCGAACTCGAAAGAGACAACGTCTCGGCATCGACCAGCTGCAGTTCAATCTCGACCCCGATCGTCGGAGATTCGTTGCGGGCGAATTTCAGCGTCGACATGATCACTAACCCCCCGCTTCATCATCACGGTCACTGCCGGTTTCGGCGAGTCCGTTCTGCAGCGACAGGCCCCACAGCAACGCGGCCCGGACCATCACGCGGGCTCCCGGGACCAGTGCGGTCTCGTCGATGTCGAATTCCGGCGTGTGCAGCAAGTGTCCCTCCCCGAAGGAGCTGCCCAGGCGAAACATGCTCCCCGGAACCTTCTGCTGGTAGACCGAAAAGTCCTCCCCCCCCATGCTCGGCTGCTCGATCCTCCGCACCGCGTCCTTGCCGGCGACCGCCAGTGCCGCCTCTTCGATCGCCGTCGTTACACCGATGTCGTTGCGGACCGCCTCGAGCGATGCGGGGAACGCGACATCGATCTCGGTCGCCGTCAACGATGCCACACCGGCGGCAATCTCCCGGATCCGCTGCTGCAACACCGTGTCGTCTCCGGTCGCCACGGTCCTCAACGAACCCAGCATCTCGACCTCGTCGGGAATCACGTTGGGAAGAGTGCCCCCACTGATGCGTCCGATCGAGAACACCGAGGGCTGCCGCGCATCGACACCCCGGGGGAGTTGGCTGTAGAGGGTCGAGGCGAGCGAGACGGCGGCGGCGAGCGGGTCGCGGGACTGGTGGGGTCGTGCGGCATGACCACCTTGTCCGTGCACCCGGATCTCCACCTCGTGGCACACGGCCGTCAGAGGCCCGAACCGGACACCGATCTCCCCGGCCGGACTCTCGGGATCAACATGCAGCCCCAGGATCGCGTCGACACCGTCGACACCGCCCTGCTCGACCAGCCACTTCGCTCCCAGGCAGATCTCCTCGGCCGGTTGAAACAGGTACCTCAGGTGCATCCCGCACCCCGGTTCCAGCCCGACACCGTTCGACCGCCCGGCCACCGCCATCGCGACACCCGCCACGATCGCCGAGTGGACATCGTGCCCGCAGGCATGCATCACGCCCTCACGACACGAGCGGTATTCAACCGACTTGGCATCCTGGATCTTCAACGCATCGATGTCGGCACGCAGCGCCACCCGCGGAGCATCGGGTGCGGGCTTCCCGACCGTGGCATCGACGATCAGGCCCAGCCCGTCCCGGAGCACCCGTGGCCGGAGCCCCACCTCGCCCAGTCGCCCGGCCAGGTACTCGGTCGTCTCCCGCTCCTGGCCGCTTGGCTCGGGATGCATGTGCATGTGCCGTCGGATCCCGACCAGGACCTGGCGATTCTCCTCGAGCCACTCGTCGATCGGTCCACAGATCGACTCGACCGACTGGCGGGCGTAGTCGGAGACCGTCGCGTGCGAATTGCGGTTGGTGGGCTGGGTCATCGTGGGACGTGCTCCAGGGAGGCCATCCTACCATGTCCAGTCGGTGACACCCTGCATGTTCACGATCCGATCGGCCGGCCACTCGCCAGCGTGCAGCTTGACGATCGTGTCGGCAACCATCTCGAAGGTGCCCTCGTGCGACTCGATGTCCAGCCCGGCGACGTGGCCGCTGAGCAGGACGTTGTCGAGTTCCAGCAGCGGGCTGTCCGTCGGCAACGGTTCGACCTCGAACACGTCCAGCCCGGCGGCACGAAGCGACCCGCCCCTGAGAGCCTCGATCAGGGCCGCCTCGTCGACCAGCGGTCCACGGGCGGTATTGATCAGCACGCTGCTGGATTTCATCTTCGCCAGCCGCTCGGCGTTGATCACGTGGTGCGTCTCGGCCATGTTCGGCAGGTGCAGCGAGACGTAATCGCAGCGCGGGAGCATGTCGTCGAGATCATCAACCAACTCGATCCGCCACGTCTCGACGAATTCCTGCTGCGGGTACGGTTCGAAGGCCAGCACGTTCATGCCCAGGCCCACGGCACGCGTCGCCACGGCGCGGCCGATGCGACCCAGCCCCACGATGCCGATCGTGCTGCCCATCACGCGGGGGTGCGGCTCGCGGACCCAGCGACCGCTCATGACCCGGTCGTGTCGCTGGGGAAACCCGCGGGCCACGCCCATCAGCAACGCGATCGTGTGTTCGGCCACCGCATGGTGGTTGACCCCGGGCGTGACCGTGACAACCACGCCCTGCTCGTCGCAGGCGGCGAGATCGACCGCATCGAAACCGACACCGCTCCGCGAAATCACCCGCAGGTCGGGCAACGACTCGATCACCTGGCGAGTGTAGGGCTCGGACCCGGCCGAGATCGCCGAAACGCCCGCCATCTGGGCGATCAGGTTGCCCTCGACAAACAGGTCGACACTGCGATCGACCGGTTCGACGTCAAACCCGGCGTTGGCGAGAATCTCGAAATGCGGACCACCGTCCGCGTTGACCGATGTGCTGACGACCTTGGGCATGAGACCTGCGGTTCTTCTGCTGGGGGTGAGTGAGTCAAAACGCTCACCCTAGCGAAGAGACTTTTCGCTTGCCAGCGGTGCCGGGCGATCAGGCGTTGGAGAACAAACGCCGCAGCGGTTCACCCCGCTCGAGCATCGGCACCGGACGCCCCTGAGCGTCCGGAAGACGGATGTCGTGTCCGATGCCCAGCGAGTCGAAGATCGTCGCCGCCAGGTCCTCGGGGCTGACCGGGTTCTCGGCCGGGTAGGCCGCATCGGCATCCGAGCGGCCGTGCATCTCGCCGCCTCGAATCCCCGCTCCGGCCAACACGCAGGGGAAACAGTGACTCCAGTGACCACGGCCCCAGGCCGACGTGTCCGGCTTGGGTGTGCGACCGATCTCCCCGACCGCCACCACCAACGTTTCCTCGAGCAGGCCGCGTTGATCGAGGTCGTCGATCAGGGCCGCGTAGGCCTGGTCGAAACCGGGCAGCAGGTACTTTTCGAGATCGGCACTGGTGCGGTGCGAATCCCAGCTGTAGCCGTCGGGAGCATCCCACAGCACGGTCACGAACCGGCAACCCGCCTCAACCATCCGACGACCCATCAGGCACGACTGGCCGAACAGGTGACGACCGTAGCGGTCTCTCAGGGCCGCCTGCTCACGACGGATGTCCAGGGCACTGCGGATCTTATCGGACGTCACCAGCGACAGGGCCTGCTGGCGGATACCGTGGTAGTCCCGCATCCGCCTGGCCGTTTCGATTTCGCGGCGGGCGATGTCGAATTGTTCCAGCAGACCGCGGCGGCGGTCGAGCCGATCGAGACCGATTTCGGTCTCGGGCACAATCCCCTTGATCCGAAAGTCCAGTTCCTTGTCGTCACAGACCCGGAAAAACGGGTTGTCGGTCTTGCTCTTCTTGCGGATGTCCGTCGCCAGCCCGTTGTAGGCCCGGCCCAGCCAACCGGCGTACTGGCCGGTGCGGTCGTAACTCTGCAGGTGACCCAGGCGGTTGGGCAGGTAGACGTAGTCGGGGAAATCGCGGAGATGTGAACCGGGCGAGTGCTGTTCGACGTACTCGACCACCGAACCCATCGCCGGCCAATCGGTCTCGCGGGCGTTGACATCGTTGCCGTTGGCAGCGGTCCGGGTCCAGGCGTGACCGGTCTGGATGTAGTGGCAGGCGTTGTGGTCGTTGTGCGGATGCGTCATCGTGCGGATGACGTTGAACTTGTCCGAGATGGCGGCCATCCGCGGCAGCTTCTCGCTGATCAGCAGGCCCGGTGTCCTCGAGGCGATCGGCTTCAGAGGACCGCGGATCTTGCTGGCCGCCGACGGCTTCATGTCGAAGCTCTCGAGCTGACTCGGGCCACCGAAGAGGAACAGGAACATCACCGACTTGGCACGCCCCCCCGTGGCCGCCCGCACGCTTTCAGCCGCCAGCAGTTGAGACGCCGATGTCCCGAACAAGCCGGCACCGCCGACGCGGAGCAGGTCGCGACGGGAGAGACCGTTGCAGACCGACCGGCTGCGGGTATTGATGGTCAGCATGGCACGAGTTCCGGAACGACTGCCAGTGGCCCTATTCTAACCGTCGGCTACCCGGCGTGTCATCCTGAGTCGAGTTGGAGAACGGTTGGACCGCCCCCCCTAGGGCTTGACCGCCGGCACCACTCGGCCGTAGACGATGAACGTCAGTGGTTCATCGCGGCCCTCGATCGTCAAACTGAACGTCTCGCGAATCTCGGCCAACCCGCCGGGAGCCGTCACCGTCAGCGGCAGCACGTGGACGCGACGTTTCGAATTGGGCAGCTTCGTGCGAAACGCTCCGCTCGAACTCCCCGCCTCGATCCTCGAGATCCGGAAGTCCTTGCGGGCCTTGATCACCACCGAGACACGCTTGGCACGATCGGGAACCAGCGATCCCAGCGAGACCACTCCACCGGCCATCGGGCTGATCGTGAACTCCGACTCGACGGTCGCTTCGACCAGCACCGGGATGCGAGGAGCCTTCTTGTCGTCGGTGACCAGCACGATCGTCTCGCGAAGCAGCCCGGCCGGTGCCGAGGGTTTGAGCTCGATGACCAGGTCGTACCGCACGTCGTGGAACTTCGAGAGAAAGCCCAGGCGACGAACCTCCGCCCGCTTGGTCTCCTCGAGCCGGGCAGACAGGTGCGGAGAGCTGACCTCGATCTGCTTGACCGACCAGTTGGCCCGGCCGGCGTAACGCAGCTTCAGAGTGCGGCTGGCCCCCTCGCCCTGGTCCACTCCGGTGAAGTCGGCCGAACCCGGAGTCAGCACCAGGTCCTTGCGGACCCGCGCGGTGACCGGGATCTTCACCTCGGCGAACGTCGGCTGGTCGAAGATCACCGTCAGCACTGCCGTTTTTTTCGTGTCGTTGTTGCGGGTCTTCCGCATGTCCATCGTCACATCGATCGAGGCCACCTCGCCGCTGACGAGCGTCGTTTGGCTGGGTCGGGCAACCGAGCAGCCACATGTGGTCTTCACACCTGCAATGTGGACCGTCTCGCGGTAGAGGTTCTTGAGCTGGAACCGATGAGTTACCTTCGAGGTCATCGCGATGACGCCGAAGTCGTGTGACCTCGATTCGAACATCTTCTCGGCCCACGTCGGCTCGGCGGCCCGCGACGAGTTGGCGACGACCGCCAGTCCGCAGGCGACCATCACCAACAGACGGCTGGCCCTCTCGCAATCAACTTTCGCAACGCTCATGGTCTCGGCCTCCATGCACGACGATAAGTCGACTTGTTCGGCAATGTCAACGGCGACTCCGTTGGACGAATGTCGTATGCCGGGACCAACACCCAACCCGCATTTGCAGGGTTCGGGGATGATGGGATACGATGAAGCCGTGCGGGCTAGCGATAACCGTTTTGACACCGTACACCACAACACGGCAATTTCGACCGGAGGTCGACCCTCGTGATGACCGAAACCCATTCGACCGACTCAAACCGTCGGCTCCCACACCGAGTTCTCATCGCTATCACCGTCCTGGCGACACTGGTCGGCGGCGTGCTGATGCTGGGTCGAGGCGGCCCGCTGGGCAACAAGCACCTGCTGGCCCAGGCTGCCGACAAGGGCAAGAAGGGAGCGACCGAAAATCCGTTCCCCGACCGCCCGAAGGCTCCGAGTCTTGATGGAGGCGTCGGGTGGTTGAACATCAACCCCGGCAGCGAGATCAACCTCAAGGATCTTCGCGGCAAGGTCGTCCTGCTCGACTTCTGGACCTACTGCTGCATCAACTGCATGCACGTGCTGCCCGACCTGAAGTACCTCGAGAAGAAGTACAACAAGGAACTGGTGGTGATCGGAGTTCACTCGGCGAAGTTCGACAACGAGAAAGACACCGAGGCGATCCGGCGGGCGATCCTGCGATACGAGATCGAGCACCCGGTGATCAACGACGCCAACATGACCGTTTGGCGGAAGTTCGGAGCCAACAGCTGGCCGACCCAGGTGCTGATCGATCCCGAGGGCCGTTACATCGGCCTGCAACCGGGAGAAGGCAACCGCGAACTGTTCGACAAGGTGATCGGCATACTTGTCAAGTACCACAAGAAGAAGGGCACGCTCGACACGTCCCCGGTCCGCTTCGACCTGGAAAGCAACCGGCTGAAGTCCGGCCCTTTGAAGTTCCCCGGCAAGGTGCTGGCCGACGTCCCCGGCAAGCGGCTGTTCATCACCGACACCAACCACAACCGCATCGTGGTCACCAACCTGAGCGGATCACTCCTGGAGATTATCGGCAGCGGAGCGATCGGGCGGAAGAACGGCCGTTATCCGGCCGCGAGCTTCGATCACCCGCAGGGCACAGCGCTGATCGGCGACGAGTTGTACGTGGCCGACACCGAGAACCACATGATTCGCGTGGTGGACCTGAAGAAGAAGACCGTGCGGAGCCTGGCCGGCACCGGCAAGCAGGCCCGTTTCCGTGCCGACGGAGGTCCGCTGAAACAGACGGCCTTGAACAGTCCCTGGGCGCTGTCGCACGTCGACGGGACGCTGTACATCGCCATGGCCGGCCCGCACCAGTTGTGGTCTCACAAGCTCGGAACCGGCCGCATCGGTGTCTTCGCCGGCACCGGTCGTGAAGACATCACCGACGGACCACTCGATCGATGTGCCCTGGCCCAGCCCTCGTCACTGGCCACCGACGGCACACACCTGTTCGTCGCCGACAGCGAGGGATCGGCGATCCGCCAGGTCGACACCAAGCCGGGGGGTTCGGTCAGGACCATCGTCGGCGCTCACGACCTGTTCCGGGGCCGGGCGCTGTTCGAGTTCGGTGACATCGACGGGATCGGCGACAAGGTCCGGCTGCAGCACCCGCTGGGCGTCGCCTTCCACAAGGGCTCGCTTTACGTCGCCGACAGTTACAACCACAAGATCAAGAAGGTCGACCTGAAGACCCGCAAGTCGACCACGTTCCTGGGCAACGGCAAGCGGGGCGTCACCGTCAAACCGGCGCGGTTCGCCGAACCCGGCGGCGTTTCGGTCGGGGGCGACACGCTGTATATCGCCGACACCAACAACCACCGCATCTGTACGGTGGACCTGAAGACCGGGACGTTGGCCGAGTTGAAGATCGCCGGGCTGAAGCCGCCGGCGCCCTCGGCAGCTGACAACAGCGACTTGGCCGGCAGCGGCCGGCCGGTGGTCGTGCCCAACCAGACGATCCAGGCCGGAAAGGCCCTGTCGCTCTCGATCCCCCTGGCTATCCCCGCCGGTTTCAAGCTCAACCCCCGCGCCTCGATCATCTACCGCGCGGTGGGCAACAAGGGCCAGCAGGTGGTCGATTCCGGCGGACTGGGCAAACGGCGAAAGGCCACGCCCGCCGGCGAGACCGGTGCCACCGCGTCGCTGGCCCTGACCGGCAAACCCGGCAAGGCGGTCGTCGAAGTGGCCGTCTCCTACCAGGTCTGTCGCGACGGCAAGGGGGGGCTGTGCAAGCTGCTGACCACTCGCTGGAAGATCCCGGTGACCGCCACCGCCGACAGCAAGACAACGAGACTGGAACTTCCGGCAGCCGCCAAACGGGCCTCGAAGGCGGTCCCGAAATCCGGCAAGAAGAAGACGAAATAGACGGCCTGCCGGCACCGGCGCGACGGGTTTGACGAAGTCCGTACCACCGACTACGATCGGTGGTTCGCTCTGATTCTCACCCCCCGTCCGGTCATTGCTCCGCGGAGAGTGCCGTTGTGGCTGATATCGTCGTCAAGGACATCCTGGAAGCCGGCATCCATTACGGGCACCGTACCAGTCGGTGGAACCCGAAGATGCGGCCCTACATCTACGGTCGTCGGAACCTGATTCACATCATCGATGTGAAGGAGACGATCCGTGGCCTGATGCGGGCCAAGAAATATCTCAAGCAGGTCGCCGCCAACGGCAGCCTGGTGCTGTTCGTCGGCACCAAGCGACAGGCCGTCGGACCGGTCTCCGAAGCCGCCGAATCGTGCGGTATGCCGTTCGTCAACGAGCGGTGGCTGGGTGGCACCCTGACCAACTATCGCACCATCCGCAGTCGTCTCAACCGGCTCGAGGAACTCGAGTTGCTGGAGGAGAGCGGCGAGATGCTGACGTTTTCGAAGAAGCGGCAGAGTTCGCTGACGCGGGAGCGACGCAAGATCCACCGCAACCTGTCGGGGATCCGCGACATGGGCCGGCTGCCCGAAGCGTTGGTGGTCGTGGACCCGGGCCGCGAATACAACTGCGTCCGCGAAGCACGAATCCTGGGCATCAACGTGATCGCCCTGATCGATACCGATTCCGATCCGGATACCATCGACCTGCCGATTCCCGGCAATGACGACAGCATCCGGTCGATCCGACTCATCCTCGATCATCTCGCCGACGCGGTCAAAGAAGGCAAGGCGATGGTGCCCGAGGAGAAGCCGGTGCCGCACAAGGACGAGCCCAAGGCGAGACCGACGCGTTAGTGGCCTCCCGCGGGCAATCCCACGCGACGACACCCGGCCACACGCCGGCCCCGGCGCCTGGTCCCCCGGGCGAGATGTTCTTCCGAGACCGCTTGCCGCAACCAGGCCACCAGGACGGCCATCTCACACACGCTGAATTCACGCGAGGAGACTCTCGATGGCGGAAATCACTGCCTCACAGGTCAAGGAACTGAGACAGTTGACCGACCTGCCGATGATGGAATGCAAGCGGGCGCTGGTCGAAGCCGACGGCGACCAGGAGCAGGCGATCGCGATCCTCAAGGAACAGAACCATAAGGTGATGCTCAAGCGGGCCGACAACGCCACCTCCGAAGGCCGCATCGCCATCGCCGTCGCCGACGACGGATCGACCGCGGCGATGATCGAACTGCAGTGCGAATCGGCACCGGTGGCCAACAACGACGAATTTCAGGCGCTGGCCGAAAACTGCGCCCGGCAACTGCTGACCGGACCTGGAGCCGACGACCCCGACGCGCTGCTCGACCAGCCGTCGCCCGACGACGACTCGCGGACACTCCGCGAGTCCTACGAAGAAGTGGTCAACAAGATCCGCGAGAAGATCGTGCTGGCGAAGGTGACCCGCGTCGACGGACCGGTCGCCGGGTACGTGCACCACGACGGCAAGACCGGCGTCCTGTTCGTGGCCAGCGGCGAGGACTCCTCGGCCGAGGTGATCCGCGATGTCGCCATGCACATCGCCGCCATGAACTCGGCGGTGGTCAACCCCGAGGATCTCGATGCGGCGGAGGTCGATGAAGCACGCGAACGACTCGCCGAGGAAGCTCGGGCAACGGGCAAGCCGGAGAACATCATCGAGAAGATCGTCGAGGGCCGGATCAAGGTCTTCTACCAGGAACAGGGCGTGCTCAGTGCCCAGCAGTTCGTCAAGGAGGAGTCGAAGACGGTCAGCCAGGTGCTCGCCGAAAGCGGACTGACCGCCAGTGGTTTCACCCGCTGGGTGCTCGGCAACTAGCCAACAGCCACTCGACTCTCCCCAGATCGACACCCCGGGGATCCGGATTACGATGACCGACCAAGCGTCCCAGGAATCCACCTTCGGCCGCGTGCTGCTGAAATTGAGCGGCGAGAGTTTCTGCCGCAGCGGCGAATCGGGGATCAGCATGGCCGAGGTGGCCTCGATCTCTGAACAGATCCAGCGAGTCGTCGACAGCGGAGTGCAACTGGCGATCGTCTGCGGGGGCGGCAATATCCTCCGGGGAAAGCACTTCGCCTCGGTCAGCCACGCGATCAACGCCCCCACCGCTCACTACATGGGCATGCTCGCTACCGTCATCAACGGCCTGGCGCTGCAGGACGCTCTGGAAAATGCCGGGGTGCCCACCCGGCTGCAATCGGCGATCCGGATGGAGGGCGTGGCCGAACCGTTCATCCGGCGACGCTGCGTGAGACACCTCGAGAAGGGGCGAGTGGTGATCCTGGCCGCCGGCACCGGCAGCCCGTTCGTGACCACCGACACCGCCGCCGCACTGCGAGCCCGTGAAATCGATGCCGATGTCGTGCTCAAGGCGACCCGCGTTGACGGGATCTACTCCGAAGACCCCGAGAAGAACCCCCACGCGGTCCGCTACAACGAGATCACCTACCAGGACGTTCTGCGGCAGGGACTCGAGGTGATGGACGCTCAGGCCATTCACCACTGCATGGAGCACCGGCTGCCGATCGTGGTCTTCAACTACCAGAAGAAAGGCAATATCGAGCGGGCGATCGCCGGTGAACGCATCGGTACCAGGGTGATCGCCACGCCGGACGAGTAGTCGCACCCGCCTTGCATGACCGTCTGCATCGGGTACCTTTGATGCCACGACGGCTTCGGACAGCAACGACGGACGACAACGATGGACCGGGACGGGATTCTGTTGGATTGTGAAGAGCGGATGGAGAAGGCGGCCGGCGTTTTCCAAGGGCAGTTGCAAGGACTCCGGACCGGGCGAGCGACTCCCTCAATGGTCGACTCCCTGCGGGTCGAGGCCTACGGGGCACCGACTCCGCTGAAACAACTGGCCAACATCAGCGTCCCCGAGCCACAGCAGATCGTGATCCGGCCGTTCGATCCCGGGGTGATCAACGACATCGTCAAGGCGATCCAGACCAGCGAACTCGGCCTGGCTCCCAACTCCGACGGCCGGCTGGTGCGGCTCAACATTCCCGCACTCTCCACCGAACGCCGCCGCCAACTGGTCTCGCGGGTCAAGGAACTGGCCGAGGAGGCCCGCGTGGCGATCCGCAACGTCCGCCGAGATGCCAACAAGCAAGCCGAGCAGGGCGAGAAGCAGAAGCAGTTCTCCGAGGACGACCGCGACCAGACGAAGGACGAGATCCAGGAGCTGACCAAGCGGTTCGAGGGGAAGGTCAACGACCTCGCGTCGTCGAAAGAGACCGAGGTGATGGACGAGTAGCCGGTTGGACGGGAATCCCGGCACGCGGCGGAGCGGCTTACGGGGGATCTTCTCCCCCCGGATGCCATGGGTGGCACCGGCAGATCCTCTTCAGCCCCCGCCACGCCCCCCGGATCGGACCGTACTTCTCGACGGCACCGATCATGTAGTGGCTGCAGGTCGGCTGAAACCGGCATTGCCGCCCGATGATCGGACTCAGTGTCCACTGGTAGACTCGGACCAGGCCGACCAGGACCCACGCCATCGCTTGGCCCGGCACACCCACCACGCCTCGAGGCGACCGTGTCATTCGGCCACCCTGACAGCCAGCTTGTTCGACAGTTCCAACAGCGATCGTTTCAGGTCCTCAAGCGTCGGATCACCCCCCTGTCGAGGAACCAGCACCAGGTCGAGTCCGGCAGGCAGATCGTGCTGCTGCAGCCGGAACGCCTCGCGGAGCAACCGTTTCAGTCGACCCCGTCGGACGGCGTTGCCATGCTTCCTCGAAACGCTCAGCCCGAATCGCGTCCCCCGCTGTTCATTCCCGACATCGGCGTAGACCAGCAACTGTCCGTCGCCGGCCCGGCAACGCGCGGAATAAACCCGATCAAAATCCCGCCGATGCCGCAGGCGCCGCCAGGCAGGAAGACGATGGTCGTCAGACGGAATGGTCATTGGATGAACCCGTGATCGGACGCGGCCGCGTCAGCGATCCTCTCGATTCTCCTCATCCTCGGGCGGCACCTGCAAGGGCCACATCGGGTCGGGCGGGGGATCGCGTGGAGGCAGGCCGTCGCGGACCCGGCGACGCAGGCGACCGCCCATCATCATCACCACCGAGATGGCCCCCAGCCCCAGCAGCACGATCACGACCAGGCCCACCAACAACAGGACCGAACCGACCTCCTTGGCCAACTCGACCGGTGTATTTTCGATCGCTTCACCGGCCTGACTCACCAGCAACCACCCGTTCACGACTCACCCCACAATCCGTCTCGCGGAGAGACCCCGATGCCTGCTTCCGAATCGGCCAGCCGCTCGTACAACGCCTGCTGCTCGTCGGACACCTCGTCGGGAACAACGATCCGCACCTCGACCAGCTGATCCCCCCGCAGCCCGGTCTTCTGGTTGTGGATCCCCTTGCCCTTCAGCCGGAGTTTCGCGCCGCTGGAGGTGCCCGGTGGAACAGTCAGGACGACCGGTCCCTCGTCGAGCGTCGGCACCTCGATCCGTGCACCGAGCACTGACTCGGCCGGCGTCATCGGCACCTCGATCAGCACGTTGTCACCCTCTCGACGGAACCACGGATGCGGCGAGATCTCCACGGTCACCATCAGGTCGCCGGGCGGTCCCCCGGTGACGGTTGCACCCTGGCCCTTGAGCCTGAGCACTTCGCCGCTGTGGATCCCCGCCGGGATCCTGATCGTCAACCGCTCCGTCCGGCCTCCCTGACCATCGGGCCGGTTCGACAGCTCGTGACCCCCACCGGACACCGCGACCTGGAAGGGGACGCGGATCGAGGTGCGGATGTCCTGTCCTCGCCGAGCCACGGGTCGGCGGGCGGAGGCGGGTCCGCCTCCCCCGCCGAACAGATCCCCCAGGTCGATGCCGCCGCCGAAGAGGTCCGAAAAGTCGAACCCCCCGGGCATGCCGCCAGGCGGAAATCCCCCGGCTCCGGCGGCCGACGCCTGCCGGAAGGCCGGGCCGAAACGGTCGTACTGACCCCGGGTCTCGTCGTCGCCGAGAACCTGGTAGGCCTCCTGCACCTCCTTGAACCGTTCGGCCGCACCCTGATCTTCGCGGTTCTTGTCGGGGTGGAACTTGCGCGAGAGTTTCTTGTACGCCTTGCGGATGTCCTCATCCGACGCCCCTCGCGGGACTCCCAGCACGTCGTAGTAATCGCGATCGGCCATCGGCGTCGGTCTGTGCCCCTTCCCACCCGCGTCCCTTCCAGCGTGAGTCGCTTCCGAAACAGCGGGACCCGACCTATTCTGCTGAGACAATGTGGCGATTCGCAATCCAGAACCTTGTCTCACGACCGCTTCGGACGCTGCTCGCCCTGGCGGGACTCTCGGTCGCCATCGCCGGAATGGTCGGTTTGTTCTCGGTGGCCGAGGGAATTGACCGCATGGTCACCGACACGTTCAGCCGCATTCCCGGCCTGGCGATGATGCAGGCCGGTGCCCCACTGCCGTTGTTTTCCCGGATGCCGGCCGGGTGGGCTGTGGAAATCGAGAAACTCGACGGCGTGCGGGTGGTCAACCCCGAGGTCTGGGCGCGGGTCAACGTGATCAAGGGCAAGCGGGTGATCGCTCCGCCGCGGTTCCTCTTCGGGACCAACATCGCCAGCCGGCTGAGACTCGAGACCGACGTCTATCGAGACGCAATGGTCGAAGGCCGGTTCCTGGACAGCACCGATCACAACCAGTTGCACGCCGTCATCAGCCGCCAGATCGCCGAAGACAACGAGATCGGCGTCGATGACGAACTGTCGATCAACGGGGACAACTTCCGGATCGTCGGCATCTACCATTGCGGCCAACTGATGCTTGACGTCTCGATCATCGTTGACATCGATTTGCTCCGTCGCCTGACTCGCTTCGATCGCGACAGCGTCTGCGCATACTACATCGAACCCGACGGCACGGTCGACAACGATGTGCTGGTCGAACAGATCCGTGAACTGTTCAGGGGTCGAGAGATCCAGTCGACCGGGAACATCGTCGGAGCCATCGCGACCGGGCACCCGCTGATCGATCTGCTGCTGGCGATCCAGAACTGGCTCGCCGGAGGCACAGGAGCGTCGAATCGCGAGGCGGTCGATGGCGATGCCGAGCCGATCGAGGTGCGAACGGCCGACGACTGGGCCAAGCGTTTCGACGAATTCAGCGCCGACCTGAACCTGTTCCTGGGAGTGATGACCGGCATCGGCGTGGTGATCGCAGTGCTGTCGATCATCAACACGATGCTGATGAGCGTGACCGAGCGGATCATCGAGTTCGGCATCCTGAAGGCCAACGGATGGCGCCGCCGCGACGTAATGACGCTGATCACCTGTGAAAGCGCCGTGCTGGGAGTGACCGGCGGAGTGATCGGCTGCCTGGTCGGGTGGATCGGCACCGACATCATCAACAGCACCTGGCCCAATCGCCTGCAATTGTATGCCAGCCCGTCCCTGCTGGCCATCAGCCTGATCTTCAGCACCACTCTGGGGATCGCCGCGGGACTCTACCCGGCCACCTGGGCCATGCGTCTTTCACCCATGGAGGCCATCCGCCGGGGCTAGCAGGCCGGTGAAGACACGATGACCCAACAACCCACGCCGACTCCCTCGATCGAGATCCAGGAGCTGACCAAGGAGTTCACGATCGGTTCGACGACGGTCAGCGCCCTCCGCGGAGTGACGACGACCATCTCCGACGGAAGCTTCCAGTTCGTGCTCGGCCCCTCAGGAAGCGGCAAAAGCACCCTGCTGTACCTGCTGGGTGCCCTCGACCGACCCACCGCAGGATCGATCACCATCGACGGGCAGAAGATCAACGAGTTGTCCCGCGAAGACCAGGACCGGTTCCGTCGGCACGAGGTGGGATTCGTCTTCCAGAGCTTCAACCTGTTGAGCAACCTGACGGCGATCGAGAACGTGCTGGCCCCGTTTCTACCGATCGGCGTCAGCGCAGACCTGCGTCAGCGGGCCGATCACCTGCTCGAGCAGGTCGGCCTCGGTGACCGTCGTCAACATCGCCCGCGAGAACTGTCGGGAGGCGAACAGCAGCGGGTGGCAATCGCACGGGCGCTGCTCAAGCAACCCAAGCTGGTGCTCGCCGACGAGCCCACCGGGGAACTCGACCACAAGACCGGCAGGGAGGTGATGGGATACCTCCGCCAGCTCCACCAGGACCAGGGCGCCACGGTGGTCGTGGTGACACACGACGAGAGCTACATCGAGCCGGGCGACGAGATCATGCGGCTCCTGGACGGGGCGGTCGTCAACGGTCCGCAGACCGACCAATCGCCGGCTGAGTTCGACACCGACGAGTGATGACAGCCGGCGACGTCACGCCAACGCCGCCTCGATACGCTCAACCGCGTTGGCGCCCGAATCGGTCGGATGCCCTTCCCAGATCACCGTGCCGCTCTTGTCGATCAGGTAAGCCGACGGATAGGCCCTGACCGAGTACCGGTCGCAGACGGTCCCCCCCGTATCATGCAGCACGGTGAACGGAATGTTGCTGTGCGCCACGTGGCTTTCGACCTCGTCGAGACTGTCGATGGCCCCGTTGTCGATCTCGATGATCACCAGGCCCTGATCGGACCACTTCTCGTGCCAACTGACCAGTTGGGGCTGCATCATGCGGCAGCCCCCTCAGTGCATGAAGCTGAATTCCAGCCACACCACGCTCCCGGCCAGCCCCTTGATCGTGAGCGGAGAATCGGCATTGAGCCACGTGCCACCGCCTTCCAGCGAGGGGGGTGCCTTGCCCAGGAAGCTGCCGTACATCGCCCCCCCGGATCCCAGCGATATCCCGGCACCGTCACAACCGGCCAGGCCGGCAACCCCACCGGCCATCCCGGCCATCCCGGCCATCCCGGCCATCCCGGCCAGGGCCATCCGTCGGGTCATTCCACTCATCAGTCCGTCGCCCCCTTCCCGCCCAGTTAAAATCTGCCCGTGATTCTAGGGACTCCGCTTCCTGCTGGGCAACAGGATTCCCCTCCCCGAGGCGCCGCTTGTCGCCCTCCCGATCGACTGGTACGGTTGATGAGAGCGGGCACGTCGCCCGTCCATGGCTCAACTTTCCCCCTCGCACCGTTACTGGTTCCATGCCACAATCTCATTCGACCACTATCCTGGCGGTCCGCCGAGACAACACCGTGGCGATCGGCGGTGACGGCCAGGTCACCTACGGCGACACGGTGCTGAAGGCCGACACGACGAAGATCCGCAAGCTGCTCGACGGGCAGGTCCTGGTCGGTTTCGCCGGCAGCACCGCCGACGCATTCGCGTTGCTCGAGCGGTTCGAGGCGAGGTTGAAAGACTACCCGGGCAACATTCCCCGCGCAGCCACCGAGTTGGCCCGCGACTGGCGAACCGACCGGGTGCTGCGGCGGCTGGAGGCGATGATGATCGTTGTCGGACCCACCGACAGCCTGCTGGTCACAGGCAACGGTGACGTCGTGCAACCATCCGACGGAATCCTCGGCATCGGCTCCGGCGGCCAGTACGCCGTGGCTGCCGCCAGGGCCCTGGTGGCTCACACCGAGATGCCGCCGGGCGACATCGTTCGAGCCGCCCTGGGCGTTGCCGCGAGCATCGACGTGTACACCAACGACGCGGTGGTCGTGGAGGAGTTGGCGTGTCCGAACTGACACCCCGGCAGATTGTCGCCGAACTCGACCGCCACATCGTCGGCCAGGATGCCGCCAAGCGGTCCGTTGCCATCGCGTTGCGAAATCGTTGGCGATGGAAGCAACTGCCCGATGACCTCCGGCGGGATGTCACGCCCAAGAACATCCTGATGATCGGGCCGACCGGGGTGGGCAAGACCGAGATCACCCGGCGGTTGGCCCAGTTGACCGGGGCCCCGTTCGTGAAGGTCGAGGCGTCGAAGTACACCGAGGTGGGGTACTACGGGCGGGATGTCGAGAGCATGATCCGCGACCTGGTCGACGCGGCGATCCACATGGTCCGAGAACAGAAACAGGCCGAGGTGCAGGACGAAGCGGCGGCCAAGGCCGAGGAACGGTTGCTGGACATGCTGGTGCCGCCGACCGACTGGACACCGGGGGAGGATCCCGACGAGGAGGCCCGGGCGATCGAACGGCACGAACGGACCCGCGAGAAATTCCGCAAGATGCTCGCCGACGGGGAACTCGAAGACAACCTCGTCGATGTCCACGTCGAACAACGACAGTCACCCGTCCAGGTCTTCTCGGCAATGGGACTCGAACAGGTCGACCTCGACGTCCAGAACATGCTCGAGCGTTTCATGCCACGCCAGGGCAACGATCGCGAACTGCCGGTCTCGGAAGCCCGACGGGTGTTGACCGAGCAGGAAGTCGAAGGACTGCTCGATGACGACACGGTCTCCGAAGAAGCCATCCGCCTGGCCACCGACAGCGGGATCGTCTTTCTCGACGAGATGGACAAGATCTGCGGACCCGAGGATTCGGGCAAGGGGGGAGCCGATGTCAGCCGCCAGGGCGTGCAACGGGACCTGCTGCCAATCATCGAGGGAACCACGGTGCAGACCCGCAACGGGTCGATCAACACCGAGCACATCCTGTTCATCGCCGCCGGAGCGTTTCATCGCTCACGGCCCAGCGACCTGATGCCCGAACTGCAGGGTCGGTTCCCGATCCGCGTCGAACTCAACGACCTGACCCGGGATGACTTCATCCGCATCCTCACCGAACCCTCGAGTAGCCTGACCCGCCAATACCAGGCACTGCTGGCCGCCGATGGAGTGAAGCTGAAGTTCACCAAGGACGGGATCGCGGCGATCGCCAACATCGCCTACCAGGTCAACCAGTCGACCCAGAACATCGGTGCCCGACGACTGCACACGATTCTCGAGAGACTGCTCGAGGTGGCCAGCTTCGAGGCACCCGAGGACGGTCAAGGCGCACTGAAGATCGACGAGGCCTACGTGCAGGCAGCCCTCGAGGAAGTGTCCCGCGACGAGGACCTCAGCCGGTTCATCCTCTAGAGGGAGGAACCCGGGCGCTACTGATCCGCCTGTCTCTGCTGTTGCCGCCACTGTTTCCGCAATCGACGCCGCTCCCGCTTGCTCAGACCCTTCAAGGCCTCGGGGTCCGGAAATGCGTTGCTCGATCCGGACTCGACTTCGTCAATCCGGTAGTGCGACTCTTCGTCCTGGTAGCTGTCTCGGGTCGAGTCATCGTATTCCGAGTAGGCGTAGTCGTCCGCTTCGACGTCCTGCTCCTGCTCGCTGTACTCCTCCTCGTACTCCGCCGCCTCCTCGTACTCCGCCTCCTCGTGCTCCTCCTCGACGAGTTCCTCCTCGACGAGCTCCTCCTCGGCCTCCTCCTCCTCGACCAGCTCATCCGTCTCGTCGTCGTAGACAACCTTCTTCGATCGCCACTTTCGGCGCGGGGCGGGTTCGGGCGAGACGTGGACGACATGCCTGAGAAAGACGCCCATCGAGACGACCAGCAGGGCGGGGGCGGAGACCATCGCCGCGAGCTTCAGGAACGTCACCAGGTACGGGAACAGTTCCAGCACCCCCGCATTGATCAGCGTCGGTTCAAGGACCAGCACCAGTCCCGCGACGGCCGTCGTGGTCGAGAGCCACAACAGCAGTCGGGCCGTACGGCTGGTCTTCATTTCGCTGTCCATGACCCAGGCGACGCTGGCAACCAGCGCGGCCAACGGCAGCAGCCAGGCAAGAACCTCGCGTTGCCAGACACTCTCGAAGCCGAACTGCGTCAGCAGCACCTGTGAAATCGACTGGTGGGCACCGGTGCCCACGACACCGGCGATCACCAGCCAGCTGATCGCCACGCGGGTCCAGGCCCGGTAACGCCCGTCGAAGTCGGTCAGGCAATGACCTCGGACCCAGCCAATCACCACGGCCAACTGTGCAGCGACGAGCAGCAGCGCACTGGCCATCCACGTCGCCGCGTGAGGCGTGTCGATTCCGAAGACATCCTTGTGGGCACTGCGGAACAGTTCGGGGACGCTCTCTTGGAACCACGCGGCCGCGATCACCGCATCGCATGCTCCCAGCAGCAGCAGCGACAAGGCCAACATGGTCCACGCCGATCGAGGCACGACCGTTCGGATGCTCAGCGTTGCCGGTTTGGACGGTTTGAACTTGGACGTTTCGTCGCCGTCAACAGCCGTCGTCTCCTCGTTCATCTCTGGAACTCCCTGGTCGACAGCAAGCCGCCGTCGTCGTCGTTCATCCAGCCAGCGTGCTCCGGCAAATCGCATGGCCATCGCGCCCACTCCTGTTTGCAGAAACGTCCGATCGATCGGTCTCTTGCCGCCCACAGCCGATACAAGCAGCCCACAACGGACTCATTCGCTCTCTATCGGCTTTCTCCATCCACTTTCGTTGGTCCAACCGCTGCCGCGATCGGCATTTCCGGGCTATGCTGTTGGTGAGGACTGCCTGTGGAAGACGGTCCCGATCAGGACCACGCGGGTCCGGGATCAATCACCATGACATCTCATTCCTCCTTCCCACTGGCAGACTCCGGGCGTTCGCGACGTCGACTGCTGTTGATCCAGGCGGCTGCGGAGGCAGAGGAAGAGCGGACGCGAAAGTTGGCGCGGGCGGCACAACGCGCCGCCGACAATGAACGTGAAGAACAGGCGATCGAGGATCTTGCCGGTTTTCAGAACGAAGAGGCAGTTGGACGAGCCGTGCCCGAGTTGATCGGGGGTGAGCCGTCGCCTGAAGTGGATCCGGACGGGTCCGCGAACGACACAATCGATGGCGACAGCAACACCCCGCTGTTGCGGGCCTTTGACCCCGGAGACGATGAACCCGACGAGAAGGACGTGCTGGAGACGATCGGTGAGTTGATCTCAGGGCCACGCCCGGCGACCTGGGTCTTCTGTGGCGACGGACCGGTTGAAACGACCTTCCCCGACCGGTTCGCCGCCGAACTCCGCACCACCTACCGCCGGCCGCTTGACGTGGTCGTGAACACGCTGGTGCCCGGTTCACCGATCAAGATGGTCCTCGAACACCTCGAGTGGCAACTGGGCCGATTTCATCCCGACGTGGTCAACCTGATCATCGGTTCAACCACGGCGTCGACCGGACCGGGATTTGCCGCGACACTGACCACGCTTGTCGATCGGCTGCAGGAGCTGGGAGCGGCGGTCGTGTTGCACGCTCCTGATCCGGACGGATCCGACGAGCTTCAGGTCCAGGTCGACGAGATCCGCGAGTTGGCCGGCGGACGGGCCATTCCGCTGGTCGACCACGCCGGCGCCGACGGCGACCAAGAACGGGTGGACCGTCTCTGTAAGGCACTCAAGCTGCAACGTCCCGGCAGCTAGTCGTCCGGCGACTCGGAGCTCGACTCCGAAGCCTTCTTGAAGGTCTCGATGGCTTTCTTGAAGCGTACAACTGTTTCGGCCGTCATCGGGTTCCAGTCGAATTCTCTCAATCGGTCCACCGGGAAGATCCTGCCGCTGCCCATCGGCACAATCTCGACGCGAATGTAGTTCGGATGAAACGTGATCCGCGTAGCATCCATCGTACTTCCATTCGCTTCGGTGTCTGTGGTCTGGACCATGTACTTGACATGGAACATACCGTCGACGACCTCAACTGCAGGCGGTGGTGCTGACGACATGTTGATCGGCGAGTTGCAGCCCGCAAGGACAACTGCCAACAGCCCCAGTGCAACAGCAACGACTTGAGATTTCATCTCTGTATCCCTTTCAGTTTCCTGAACCCGTTACTTGCCGTCTGATGCCTGGGCGGCGACCGCTTGCATCCAGTCCTGCAATGCCCGCACACGCGGCACGGGGTTCTCGACCATCGCCTCGAGCGCCCGCACCACGGCCAGGCACCCTGGAACGGTCGTCACGCAGGGCACCCCGTGGGCCACCGCAGCAGCGCGGATCTTGCCCTCGTCGGTCCGGGCTCCCTTGCCGCTGGGCGTGTTGAAGATGAACTGGATATCGCCGTTGGCAAGGTGGTCGAGCAGGTTGGGCCGACCCTGCGCCAGCTTCTTGATCGCCTCGACTGCAACCCCGCCCTCGCGGAGAACCTCGGCAGTCCCCGCAGTGGCCACCAGCAGGAATCCCATCGCCGTCAGCCGGCGTGCCGGCTCAATCATCGCCGCCTTGTGCGGTTTGGCCATGCTGATGAACACCCGGCCCTCGCGGGGCAGGTCGTTCCCGGCTGCCAACTGGCTCTTGGCGAACGCCAAAGCGAACGACTCGTCGATCCCCATCACCTCGCCGGTCGACCGCATCTCGGGCCCCAGGATGATGTCGACACCGGCAAACCGGTTGAACGGAAAGACACTCTCCTTGACCGACGTGTGCCTGGGAATGATCTCGGTCGTCACCCCCAGTTCCATGAGTGTCTTCCCGGCCATCACCTTCGCCGCCACCCGGGCCAGCGAGATGCCGGTGGCCTTCGAAACGAACGGCACCGTCCGGCTGGCCCGCGGGTTCACCTCCAGCACGTAGAGCTTGTTGTCCTTCACGGCAAACTGGATATTCATCAGTCCACGCACCTGCAGCACCTCGGAAAGCCGCCGCGCCGCCTGCTTGATCTCCTCGATCATCTCTGCCGACAGCGAGTAGGGGGGCAGGACGCAGGCCGAGTCACCCGAGTGAACCCCGGCTTCCTCGATGTGCTCCATCACACCACCGATCAGGGTCATCTGGCCGTCCCCGATCGCGTCAACGTCGACCTCGATCGCATCCTCGAGAAACTTGTCGATCAGCACTGGATGGTCCGGCGACGCTTCGACCGCCTCGGTCATGTATCGGACCAGGGACGTCTCGTCGTAACAGATCTCCATCGCCCGCCCGCCCAGCACGTAGCTGGGGCGTACCAGGATCGGGTAACCGACCTGGTCGGCTTCCGTCCGGGCCTGTTCGACGTTGGTCGCAATCCCGTTGGCTGGCTGTCGAAGATCGACCTGGCGGAGAATCGACTGGAACCGCTCGCGGTCCTCGGCCGCGTCGATCATGTCGGGGCTGGTGCCGATGATCGTCACCCCCGAAGCCTCGAGTCCCCGGGCCAGGTTCAGTGGCGTCTGGCCACCGAACTGCACGATCACGCCGTCGGGTTTCAGCCGGTCGCAGATGTTGAGCACGTCCTCGGTCGTCAGCGGCTCGAAGAACAACAGGTCCGAGGTGTCGTAGTCGGTCGAGACGGTCTCGGGGTTCGAGTTGACCATGATGCTCTCGATCCCCAGTTCGCGCAGGGCGAACGCGGCCTGGCAGCAGCAGTAGTCGAACTCGATCCCCTGGCCGATCCGGTTGGGACCGCCGCCGAGAATCATGATCCGCGGATGGTTGTCCTCGTTCCCCGGTGTCTCGTCCTCGTCCTCGTACGTCGAATAGTAGTAGGGCGTGTACGCCTCGAATTCGGCCGCACAGGTGTCGACCTGCTTGAACGTCGCCGCGATGCCCAGCCCCAGGCGATGACTCCGCACCTCGCTCTCGCTCGTGTCCCACCACCCGGCGAGCTGCTGGTCGGAAAATCCGTTCCGCTTGCCCTCGCGGAGCACGGCGGCGGGCACGTTCTCCAGGCGATCGTACTTCCGTAACTGCTGTTCGAATTCGATCAACTGCTGCAACTGGTGCAGGAACCACGGGTCGATGCCGGTCAGGTCCCGGATCTCCTCGACAGTCATCCCGTCCAGGAAAGCGAACCTCAGGAAAAAGATCCGCTCGTCGTCGGCGACCGAAAGTTTCTGCTGGATCTGTTCGGTGGTTGGCTGCCGATCGGTGCCCCAGAGATCCTTCTTGCCACCGCCGAGGCCAAAGTGACCGATCTCCAGCCCCCGCAGCGCCTTCTGCAACGATTCGCGGAAGGTCCGCCCGATCGCCATCGTCTCACCGACCGACTTCATCTGAACGGTCAACTCGGGATCAGCCTCGGGAAACTTCTCGAAGGTCCATCTCGGAATCTTGGTCACCACGTAGTCGATGGTCGGCTCGAAGCAGGCGAACGTTTCTCGGGTGATGTCGTTGGCGATCTCGTCGAGCCGATAGCCGACGGCCAGCTTCGCGGCGATCTTGGCGATCGGGAACCCGGTCGCCTTGCTCGCCAGGGCACTCGATCGGCTGACCCGCGGGTTCATCTCGATGATCACCATCCGATCCGAATCCGGGTCGATCGCAAACTGGACATTCGACCCGCCGGTCTCGACCCCGATCTCGCGGATGCAGGCGATCGTTGCATCCCGCATCCTCTGAAATTCCTTGTCGGTCAGCGTCTGAGCCGGAGCGACGGTGATCGAGTCGCCGGTGTGGATTCCCATCGGGTCGAGATTCTCGATCGAGCAGATGATCACGACGTTGTCGGCGACGTCCCGCATCACCTCCATCTCGAACTCTTTCCACCCGATCACCGACTCCTCGAGCAGCACCTCGTGGACCGGCGAGAGTTCCAGCCCGCGACGGACCTTGGCCTCGAACTCGTCCTTGTTGTAGGCAATCCCGCCGCCGGATCCGCCCAGCGTGTAGCTGGGCCGAATCACTATCGGCAGCCCGATCTCGCGGACAGCCTGCCGCCCCTCGTCCAGGTTGTGGACGATGAAACTGGTGGGGACATCCAGCCCGATCGACTCCATCGCCTTCTTGAAGCTCGCCCGTTCTTCGGCCTTGGCGATCACATGCTCCTTGGCCCCGATCAACTCGACGCCGAGTTGGTCGAGCACGCCACGGCGGGCCAGGTCCATGGCGATGTTCAATCCGGTCTGCCCACCCAGGGTCGGCAACAACGCGTCGGGACGCTCGGCCTCGATGATCTTCTGGACGTATTGCCAGGTAATCGGTTCGATGTAGGTCCGATCCGCCATCTCGGGATCGGTCATGATCGTGGCGGGATTCGAGTTGACCAGTGTCACCTCGTACCCCTCTTCGCGCAACGCCTTGCAGGCCTGCGCGCCCGAATAGTCGAACTCACAAGCCTGGCCGATCACGATCGGACCCGATCCGATGATCAGTATCTTCTGGATGTCATCTCGGCGAGGCACGGCCACACCTTGTCACCGGTGGTCCCCGGTGGCCGAGGTCGACCGGATGGGGACAAATTTTCCCAACCGTAACAATCTGGATGACAGATGCAAGAGTCTCCGTGACGTGGAAATGGCACAACGCGGTCACCAGAAACCCGCAGTCACAACCGCCGGTTGGCTCGACCTCTCTCGCTCGTCACGACACAATGACATCGTCAAGGCCTTCTAAGTCACCTCGCGAGGACACTGCCGTGAAGCCACTCGTTTCCACCCTGCTCGTCTTGGTCATCGCCGTCGCCAGTTCGGCTCACGCCGCCGTACCCACCGTGCAGCTGAAGTCGGCAACCGATGCGGTCGAAGTGACTATCGATGGCAAGCCCTTTGCCACCTACAACACCAGCAGCAAGCTGCCCAAGCCGTTCTTCCTGCCGGTGCGCGGTCCCGAGGGAACCGTCATCACCCGGTCGCTCGAGCACCAGGGGGACCATCCGCATCACAAGGGGGTCTGGGTAGCCGTCGACGAGATCAACGAGGTGAGGTTCTGGGCCGAGAAGGGCAAGATCGTCAATCGCAAGGTCTCCCTGGAAACTCCTCGCGGCAACCCGGCGGTCATGGTCGTCACCAACGACTGGCTCGGCAATGACGGCAAGCCGATCATCGTCGAGACGACCCGGATCAGTATCTTCGCCAACCGCCTGTTCTCCTACGACATCACCTTCACCGCCCAACGCAAGCAGGTCACCTTCGGCGACACCAAGGAGGGACTGTTCGGAGTCCGCATGCGGAACGAGCTTCGCGAAAAAGACGGTGGCAAGGTGGTCAACGCGGGCGGCGCAGCCGGCACCGCCGCCTGCTGGGGACGAGTCAGCAACTGGATCGACTACTACGGCACCGTCGAGGGCAAGACCGTGGGGATGACCCTGTTCGATCACCCACTGAACTTCCGACGCTCCAGGTATCACGTCCGCAACTACGGACTGTTCACGATCAGCCCCTTCGGTGAACGGGCCTACACCGGCGGCAAGCGGCCGGCCAACCCGGCCATTCTCACTCGTGGCGGAAAATTGAGACTCCGCTACGGGCTCTACATCCACGCCGGCGACACCATCAAGGGCCAGGTCGCCAACACCTACCTCAGCTACCTCAAGATCTCAGGCGACAGCTTTGCGCAGGCGGCAGCAGCCAAGGCAGCGGCAGCCAAGGCAGCGGCAGCCAAGGCAGCGGCGGCCAAGGCGGCGGCGGCCAAGGCGGCGGCGGCCAAGGCAGCGGCGGCCAAGGCGGCGGCAGCCAAAGCGGCAGCCAAAGCGGCAGCGGCCAAGGCAGCGGCAGCCAAGGCGGCGGCGCTGAAGGCGGCAAAGGTAGCGGCGAACGAGAAGAACCCGCCGAAAAAGGGATCCTCCAAGATACTCAAGTCCGTCGCCAAGCCGCTGACCAGCCTCGCCGACGCTCTCGGCAAAGTCCTCGAAGGACTCTTCGACTGATCTCCACCCACCCTTCGCGGCACAACCGGCAACCTCTATAATGGTCCCCCTGCGCCCGCAACGGGCGTTCCCCCCCCAGCATCCCACTGCACCGCCATGCTGCGTTCCCACACCTGCGGCGAACTTCGAGCCGATCACATCGGACAGTCCGTAACACTCGGTGGCTGGGTCCAGAATTACCGTGACCACCGTGGACTGGTCTTCATCGATCTCCGCGACCGCTACGGCATCACCCAGGTCGTCTTCAATCTCTCGCACGACGAACAGATGCAGGGGATAGCACGGGCACTGCGAAGCGAGGACGTGATCCAGGTCGAGGGCGAGGTGATCAGCCGCTCCGAGAACGTCAATCCGAAGCTGGCCACCGGAGAGATCGAGATCAAGTCGATACGGTTGGTGGTCTTCAGCAAGAGCAAGACGCCGCCGTTCGAACCGACCACCGTCGAGTTGCCCAACGAGGAACTGCGGCTGAAATACCGTTTTCTGGATCTCCGCCGGGATGAGCTTCAGCAGAACCTCGTGCTGCGGCACCAGATGACCAAGGCGGCACGCGACTACTTCGACCAGCACGATTTTCTCGAGATCGAGACCCCGATGCTGGGCCGCAGTACGCCCGAGGGAGCTCGCGACTACCTGGTCCCCAGCCGCGTGCAACCCGGAAGCTTCTACGCCTTGCCGCAGAGTCCCCAGATCTACAAGCAGATCCTGATGATCGCCGGCTACGACCGCTACGTGCAGATGGCCCGCTGCTTCCGGGACGAGGACCTGCGAGCCGACCGGCAACCCGAGTTCACCCAGGTCGACGTCGAGATGGCCTTCGTCCAGCGCGACGACATCCTGGAGATCATCGACGGGCTGATGGCCCACCTGGTCAAGGAAATCCGCGGCGAAGAACTGGCTCTGCCCCTGCCCCGGTTCACCCACGCCGATGTCATGGAACGTTACGGCACGGACAAGCCCGATCTGAGGTTCGGGATGGAACTGGTCGATATCGGCGAGATCGCGGGGGCCTGCGGTTTCGGCGTGTTCAAGAACACGATCGAATCCGGCGGCCGGGTTCGGGGACTCAACGCCCGCGGTGCCGCCGAGGCCTACAGCCGAAAGATGATCGACGAGTTGACAGACCATGTCGGCGAGTACGGCGCCAAGGGCCTGGCGTTCTTCCGCGTCGCCGATGGGTCACTCGATTCGCCCATCGCCAAGTTCCTCGACGACGAGCACCACAAGGCGATCATCGAGAGCCTGTCGGCCGAGCCGGGCGACCTGCTGTTCTTCGTCGCCGATTCCGATTCGGTCACGTCGGCTGCGCTGGCCGCGCTGCGTCACCGGCTCGGTGTCCAGCTGGAACTCTACGACTCCCGCGAACTGAAGATCGCCTGGGTGGTCGATTTCCCCTTGCTGGGCTGGAACGAAAACGAGCAGCGTTGGGACGCCGAGCACCACCCGTTCTGCCTCCCCGTCGAGGAGGATCTCGAGTCTCTGACCAGTGATCCGGGTGCCGTGCGGGCACAGTCCTACGACCTGATCTGCAACGGCTACGAGGCGGGCAGCGGCAGCATCCGGATCCACGACCCCGTCGTCCAGCAGCAGGTCTTCGATCTCCTGGGCATCAACTCCGAGGAAGCCGAGATGCGGTTCGGCTTCCTGCTCGAAGCTCTACGCTACGGTGCCCCGCCGCACGGGGGCATCGCCCTGGGACTGGATCGCTGGGTGATGATGTTCGCCGGACACGACAACATCCGAGACGTGATCGCGTTTCCCAAAACGCAGAAGGCTGCCGACCTGCTCAGCGGTGCCCCGTCAACCGTCGACGACCGCCAGCTCCGCGAATTGTCGATCAAAACCGACCTGCCCGATCCCACCGCGTCGTCCTGAAGCGGCTCGGACTGAGGACCGGTCTAGCGGGATGGGACCAACCATGCCGGCCGAACCAACCGTCCGCTACCTCGACAACAACGCCACCACCCGCGCCGATCCGCGGGTGGTCGAGTCGATGCTGCCGTTTTTCAGTGAACGCTTCGGCAACGCCGCGAGCACCGGTCACGCCTTCGGCGAGGACGCCGCCGCCGCGGTCGAGACGGCCCGTGGCGAGGTGGCCGAACTTCTCGGGGCCGACCCCGGCGAGGTGATCTTCACCAGCGGAGCGACCGAAGCCAACAACCTGGCACTCAAGGGCGTGCTCGGAACATCCCCGGCCGAAGCCCACCTGGTCGTTTCGAACATCGAACATCCCTCGATCCTCGACCCGGCCGCACGCCTGGAACGCAACGGCTGCCGATTGACACGGGTCAGCTGCGACGCCGACGGCCGGGTCGACCCCGATGCCGTGGCCTCGGCAATCACGCCCGGCACCGTGCTGGTCAGCGTGATGTGGGCCAACAACGAGGTGGGGACGATCAACCCGGTCGCCGACTGCGGCCAGGCGTGCCACGACCGCGGGGTGATCTTCCACACCGACGCGGTGCAGGCGGTCGGTCGCGTTCCGATCAACTGCCGCAACCTGCCTCTGGATCTGCTCTCCCTGTCGGCCCACAAGATCTACGGCCCCAAGGGCATCGGGGCGCTCATCGTCCGTCGTGGCCCGCGACGTGTCCGCCTGGCCCCCCAGATCGAGGGTGGCGGCCACGAGGCCCATCTGCGCAGCGGCACGTTGGCGGTTCCGCTGGTGGTCGGCTTCGGCACCGCCTGTCGGCTGGCCCGGGAGGCACTGGAATCCGAATCGACCCGGTTGGCTGGATTGGCCGAGAGCCTGGTCGAGGGAATCCGGTCGCGGCTGGAGGGTGTGCGGATCAACGGCCACGCGACCGATCGCCTGCCGGGCAACGTGCACCTGGGTTTTGAGGAAGTCGATGGAGACGCATTGCTGGCGGGGTTGCGACGGATTGCCGTCAGCAGTGGATCGGCATGCACCACGGCCAATCCCGAGCCGAGTCATGTGCTGGCGGCGATGGGCGTCCCCGAGGCTCTCAGTCGTGCGAGCCTGCGGTTCGGGCTCGGTCGGTTCAACACCGAGGAGGACATCGCGGTGGCGATCGACGAGGTGGTCACAACGGTCGAGCGGTTGAGGGGTGTCGGCGGCCAGCCTCGGCCTACAGGCCGTTGACACGTCACCGGAGGCGGCACTACAGTCCCGCCCCTCGTGTGGCTGTCCATCAACGACTCGCCCGGAGTCCCTCGTGCCGACGACGATCCCGCGACGCCCGTATTCTCGGCGGCCCGCCTGGGTCGTCGTCATCATCGGGCTGCCCCTGGCGATCCTGGTCGGCGGATGCCTGGACTCGCCCCGGGTCGCCCCCGATCTCGTCGGGCGACCGGTTCGTGCCCCCGTGGCAGATATCCCGGTTTCCTGGCGACCGGCCAAGCCGCCTCGCAAATGGAAATCGATCGTGCTGCACCACACGGCAACCGAGGCCGGCAGCGTGAAGTCGATCCACGCCGAACACCTCAAGCGAACCACAAACGGCAAGCCGTGGTTGGGAATCGGCTACCACTTCGTGATCGGCAACGGCAAGGGGATGGCTGACGGTGCGGTCGAGGCGACGTTCCGCTGGCGGGACCAGTTGCACGGGGCTCATGCCGGAAAACAGGTCCAGAACCAGCATGGCATCGGCATCGCCCTGGTTGGTCACTTCGACAGGCAACCGCCCAGCCCGGCACAACTCGCCTCGCTCCGACGCCTGGTCTCGCACCTCAAGACCACTCACGCGATTCCGGCCACCGGGCTGATCGGTCACGGCGAGATCAAGAAGACAGCCTGCCCCGGCAAGCTGTTCCCGCTGGCAAAACTGAAGAGAGAATTCGCCGGCGGGAAGGTCACTCCCTAGACACGCCCCTGGTCGGGCCGGCTGCCGGCTTCTTGGGCTTCGCCTTCTGCGGCTCTTTCTTCTTGGGCTGGGCCGCGGCGCCGGCGTCTTGCGGATAGACCAGCACGCGGTCGTGAACCAACAGTACCAGGTCGAGCCGGCCGTCACCGGTCACGTCGGCGATCAGCACCTCCCGTGGCTCACTGCCTGCACCACCTCCGGCCGCACCGCGAAACGACTTCTGCTCGAACACAAGGAAGTCCAGTGCGTGGCGGAGTCCGTGGGCGGGCGAATGGTCGAGCAGGCTGATGCGATGAGATCGCTTGTCGATCGCCGCCACGTCGATGCGGCCGTCGCCGTTGAGATCTCCACTGACGGTCGTCGAGAACACCGCCTGCTTGCGTCGCGGTTCGAACGACGCGAGTTCCTTGAGACGCGGTCCCGTGCGGCCGTTGTAGAGAACCGCGAACTTGCCGTTCCCCACCAACAGAAGGTCCTCGCGGTTGTCACCATCGAGATCGGCAATCCGGTTGGTTCGGTAAGCCAGGGTTCCCAGTTCCACCTCACGCCACGGCCGGAACAACTTGCCCGCCCCCTCACGCCGCATCATTCTCAGCTGACGCACGCCGGTGTCGATCAGCACGAGCTCCTTGCCCGGCGTCTCGTCCAGATCGAGTGCTGCAACACCGGCGATCTTGGCGTTCGATTCGGTCACGTTGTACTGGTCGATCACCCGCCAGGCACCGGACGGTGTCAGTGCGAGGTTGCGAGCGAATTTCTTCTGGGCCACCAGGATCGACTGTTTCTCGAGTCGGCCGACGAACAACTGACCCGGGTCGATACCCCCCAACTGGATGCCGCCAGCGGCGGAAACCACCTTCAGCCCGCCGTCTGCCTGTCCGGTCATCAGCACCGGCGGCTGTTCGAGATCCTGAAACACCAGCAGGTCGGGTCGCCCGTCGCGGTTGGCATCGACCGTAACCAGGTACTGGGGGACGCCCTTGAGCGGGACCGGGACCTGGGCCTGTTTGCCGAAGGGCCGAGCCGACAGTTGGCCGTTCTCTCCCCGCGCCAGGGCTCCTATCACATAGCCGCTGCCCCCGGCCGACTTGGCGACGTAGACGATCTCCGGCCCCGGCTTGCCGTCCAGATTGACCAGTTCACAGGCCAGCGGTATCCCCACAACCTTCAACGGCTGAGGAAACCCGAGGCGGCCCCCGGTCATCCGACAGATCCCCAACGTCTTCTCCTTGACACTGACAACGATCACCTCGTTCCCCTCGGCCCCGTCGACGTTGCCGATCTTCACGTGCCGAGTGTCCTCGAGTCCCGGAAAGGCGGTGCCCAGGTCGAGTCCGCCGCTGGACCGCTGGCGAAAGACGATCACCCGCGCGCCGGCGGGGTCCGACACCAGCACATCGATCCGGCCATCGGAATCGACGTCACCGGTTGCCACATCGCGAAGCTGCTCGGTACGAGCCGCGCCCTGGCGACCGAACCCGTACTGGATCAACCGCTGTTTTGGCTTGTCTCCAGGATCATCCCCGCCAGGTCCGCGGATCTTCAGCAGCTTGATCCGATTGGTCGATGATTCCACCACCACCAGTTCACGACCGCGGCGTCCGTCGATGTCCTGCAACTGAACGTCACGGTGAGCGGGCAATTCGAAACGGACTTCCGGACCCAGGCGACCCGTCTCGTCCTGAAACCGCACACAAAACGACCGCTTCTGGGCCTCGATGGTCGCGTAACACAGGTCCTGGCGGCCGTCACCATCGAGATCGCCGACCATGGCCAGGCCAAGCTGTGCCGAAGTGTTCATCAACAGCCGAGGGGTGCCCAGCTTGCCGTCCTTCGACTGGTAGTAGATGAAGGTCTCGAACTTGCCAAGCACCACCAGATCGGAACGGCCGTTGCCATCCAGGTCGCCGGTCACCAGGCTGCCACGGACCGGGTTGATGTCCGGAATGCGGAACTCGAGCTTCTCGGACCATTCCCCCTGCTTGGGCTGGAACCGGACCACCAGGTAGTTGGGTGCGCCGAGGTAGGCCAGGTCGGAACGACCATCACCGTTGAAATCACCGGCCACCAGGGCAGAGACCTGCCGGTCAACGGGAATCTTGCGGTGCTCGAAACGCCAGTCGTTCTTGACCTGGTTGACGTCCTCGTCGAAATCCGCGGCAGCAGCGGCGGCCGGCTTCTGCTTCCGCTGGTGCAGGTAATCGATGCGGCTGTGGCTGTTGTCGGCCACGATCAGGTCGACCAGCCCATCGCGATCGATGTCACGGGCCAACAGGTTGCTCGAGCGGCGCTCCAGCTTGAAGATCTCAACCGACCGAAACCCGAAATACTGGCCCAGAGGCGAGGGTCCGCGCGGTTCCTGCGCCCGGGTCGGCTCGCCGACCAGCGCCAACGACGACGACAGCAGCAACACGGTCAACAGCTTGGTGGTGTTCATCGTCTTAGCGTCCGTCATCGATTCGAATCTCCGGTGCCAGCAGAAACACCCGTTCGTGCTGCAGGCGTTCCAGGTGCCCGACGACCCGACGGATCGCCTCGGCACGCCGTGGCTCCAATGTTCCCAGCAATGGAACAACCCGGTCAAGCAACCGGACTCCCTCCCGCTGCCCCCGGCTCCCTCCGGCCAAAGGCCTGGTCGGATGGGAATTGCGTGTTCCCAGCAACGAGTCGAACAGCCCCTGGGATTCGGGATATTCGCGGATCGTGTAGGTCTTGATCCCGGCTCGCTTCGCCGCCTCGGCAATCGCATCGACCTGGCCGCCCATCCGGTCGACCAGGCCCAGTTCCAGCGCCTGCCGCCCGGTGTAGACCCGCCCGCCGGCGATCTGTTCAATCGGCTTCTTCAGCTTCTTGCCGCGGCCGTCGACCACGTGCCGTTTGAACATGTCGTAGATCTCGTCCATCTGTTCCTGCACCCGGTCCCGCTGGTCGTCGGTGAAGACCCGGCCCGTTCCGTTGAGCGTGGCGTTGGCGCCGCGGCTGCGGGAGGCCCACTTGATGCCCAGCTTGTCCCACAACCCGGTGGTGGCGAACTTGCCGCCGACGACCCCGATCGATCCGGTGATCGTCGTCGGCTCGGCGAAGATCGAGTCGGCGTAACTGGCGACATAGTACCCGCCACTGGCGGCGACGTTGCCCATCGAGACGATGACCGGCTTGTTTGCCTGGACCTTGCGGATCGCGTCCAGGATCACCTCGCTGGCCAGCGCCGACCCACCCGGAGAATCGATTCGCAGCACCACCGCCTTGATCGCCTTGTCCCGCTCGACCACCGCAAGCGTCTTTCTCAACGTCTCACTCGAAGCCGCAGCACCACCGGTGGGACTGATCGGCATCGATCCGCCAACGATGGTCCCTTCCAGGTAGACCATCGCGATCGTGTCACCACGGTTGACGATCTGCCTGGGTCCCTGGATCAGCTGCGAGTAGAACTGGATCAGGCCCAGGGGACTCGACAGGTCGATCTGCTGCCGCGGCGGCAGGCCGTACCGGGTCAGCAAGCGGCTGGTTTTTCCGTGGGCCCGGCGCAGCCGATCGTAGAACTCGCGGCGGTGCTCGACCGCATCAATCAACCCGGCCGCCCTGGCTCGCGGGGCCGTGTAGGGTCCCCCGTCGATCCAGCGACGCACCTGCTTCGGATCGACGTCACGGCCGCTGGCAATCAGCTCGACGTAGGTCCTGAACTGGCTGTCAAGCAGCCGGTCGCCCATCGCCTCTGCGTTGCGACTGGGCCCCTCGCGCATGTACATCTCGCCGGCACTCTTGAAGTCGCCGCAGGCCAGGAAGTCCGGTTCGACCCCGAGCCAGTCCAGCAACCCACGTATGTAGGGCGCTTCGGTGACCAGCCCGACCAAGGCCACCTCCCCACCGGGCACGACACTGAGGTGGGAACAGTGTGAGGCCAACACGTAACCGCCGGTCCCCATCGACTCGGCCAACAGGTAGACCGGCTTGCCCGTGCCACGCAGGCGATCAACGGCCGAGACCAGTTCCTCGAGCTGAGCCGAACCGATCACCGGGCTGTTGTACAGCAGGGCCGCCGCCGCGATCTGCTTGTCACGGCCCGCTCGATCCATGCGGCTGACCAGCGACCGCAGACTCTCGGGGGCCTCTCCCGACAACAAGCTCGTCAGGTCGCCTCCCCCGGGACCCTCCGACACCGCGCCGCCCAACCCGAAAACCGCGATCGATGTCGGCACCGCCGGCGGCGGGGCCGGCTTGGCGGCCGAGGGTTTCTCGGCAACCGCCGGGGAAACCGCCCACAGGCCGATCGCGACCACCAGGAACGACCGCAGGACATCATTTCGCAGCACCATCACCGGCTCCTTATCAACGGCGTCGGTCGCCACGATGGACCCGCCAACGGGCCAACCGGGACCGAACGGGTGGTAGATTCGGTGCGACCAGCATAATCCGACCGATTCGGATTCCGCAAGCAGGGGAATCTGGGTCGACCCGTCCGATTGACCCCCGCTGCGGCCCCGTCAGAGCACCCGAACCACCTTGCCCACCCGCAGGTGTTGTGGCAGACTTCAGACAGGCAGGGACTCCCCGGTTCATTGACGACCCGGTGTGAAACTCGGCCTGACTGTCTTGGCTGTGGATCCCTCGAGGACGACAACTCATGACCATCTCCACACCCCGAGTGACCATCCGCCCGCGGGTCCTGCTGGCCCTGGCGCTCCTGCTGGCTTCGCCATCCATCCTGTCGGCCCAGGGACTGATCTGGTCTCTGCCGGAACAGGAAGGGACATGGGTGCGTTACGAGGGCGAATACAAGCAGGTCGAGTTCCGTCCGGGAGTCGCCACCGGTGACCAGATCTTCAACTGGCGGCGGAACGTGACAATCAAGTCGCTGGTGACACCCACCGAACACAAGACGGCGATGTACCGCGGCAAGCAGGTGACCTGCCGGTGGATCGAGATCAAGGTCGAGACCGGCAAACCCGGCGAACAGGGACTCGACACCGGACCGGGTGGCGCGAGGCTCTACAAGGTGCTGATCCCCGAGGCGCGGATCTTCGGCACGCTGGTCAACAACAACAGTGTCGACGCCGACGGGATTCCCGTATCGTTCCTGCCGATCATCCGCGGCTACCGCAAGCTGGGCAACCGCAAGGAAGAGCCGATCAAGACGAAGGTCCTGCAGATCTACCCGGCCATTTCGCTGTTGAAGCACTACAAGGTATTCCGTCCCGAAACGGGACAGCCCGAGGATCCCGCACTCGAGGCACTCGGTGCGGTCAACGCGATCAAGTGGCTCGGTGCCGAGGCACTGCAGAGCCGGGTCAGCCGCTCGGAACACTCCTCGATGATCTGGCTCAGCCGCGAGGTGCCCTTCGGGCTGGCACGCTGGAACGTCAAGATCACTCGGTCACGGAAGCGCGAGACCGACCCGAGGGAGAAGTTCGAGAAGCGGACCGAGACGACCGTCGAAATGAAGGCGGTGGCGGTGGGCACCGACGCGAAGAGCGAACTGGCGGTGCAGTAGGCGACACCTACCGGACAGCCCGCGATCGGCGGTCTGTCCAGGGGTCCTTCAGGTCGCCGACGTACTTCTTCAAGAAGGCCTCGATCACGTTCTCGACGCCGAGTTGTTTGCCCAGCAGATCGGTTCCCTGCAGTTGCACCGGGAACGGGTTCATCCAGTTGAGGCGTTTGTTGGCGTCCTCGGAAATCGGCTTGAGGTAGTTATAGACCTGGTTGGCGTTCTTCAGCGAACTCTTCGCCTTGCGGTTGCCGACACAGATCAGGAAAGCGGCCTTGCCCTTGAGGAACTTCATGGAGCGGCTGATGGTCAGCCCCGGCAGGCTCCCCTGGGGACTCAACAACACCAGTGCCCTGACATCCTGGCCCCGGGGGGTTCGGGCGGCGAAGGTGGGTGCATCGCTGTGAGGCTTCTTGGACCAGTCGTTGGCGGCGAAGACCACCGCCAACGGGCCACTCATCTCCGCCCCGACCACCGCCAGCTTGCGCATGTTCAATCGCTTCTTCTGGTGCTCGGCAAAGATGAACTTCTTGATCGCCTCCATGTCGCTGGTGATCATCAGGCCATAGTCATTTCGAGTCAGGTTGGTGGCCGAACTCTTCTTGCGGCCCTTCTTCTTGCCGGCCTTGGCTGCGCCGCTGGCTCCTACCGTCGGCTTGCTCTGGCCGTGCTTTCGGAGATCGGCGGCGATCACTGCAAAGCCCTGGCCCTGCAGCCTCTCGGCCAGGCCACCCTTGCGGGTCCAGATCAGCCGGCTGCCGCCCTTCATGTGCAACAGCACCACAACCGCGGCGTTTTCCTTCAACCGCGACGGGTAGTAGGTCAGGTGAATCGGCCAGCCGTCTCTCAGGCTGGACAGCGTGTGGTCTTCCTTGGCAGTCGTCTTGCCGGCCTGCTGGGCTGACAACGTCCCGGAATGGACAAGCACCGATGTTACAACCAGCCAGCCGGCCAATCGGCCACACCAGCGGATCTGAAGAGATTCAGGAGACATGGCGCAGGTCCTCGAAGGCCGTTCAAAATCTGGCCGCACAACACGAACAGCAGCCCAACAGGTTTGACAGCCGTGCGGATTTCAGTCTATGCCAATGACGGAAACTGGTCAATTGGGGGGGTGAAAACCGACGATGAAGGGGCTGTTTTTTACCGGAACCGATACCGGTATCGGCAAAACATGGGTTACTTCAATAGCCGCACGACACCTGGCGGCACAGAGTGTCGCCGTGGGCGTCTACAAGCCGACGGCCAGCGGAATCGAAGACGGGCGGTGGGCCGATGTCGTCACGCTGGGTGAAGCGGTGGGCGGCGGATTCCCCGACGAGCGAATCTGTCCGCAACGGTTCACGGCACCGTTGGCCCCTCCTGAAGCAGCCAGGCAGGAGAACCGCGAGGTCGACGCCGCGTTGTTGAGGACGGGAATCGAGTGGTGGGAACAGCGAGTCGAGGTGCTGTTGGTCGAAGGCGTCGGCGGATTGCTGTGCCCGTTGACGGACACCGAGACTGTTGCAGACTTGGCAGCAGACCTGGCCTGGCCGTTGGTGATCGTTGCCCGCGACAAGCTGGGGACAATCAACCACACGCTGTTGACCATCGATGCGGCCCGCAGCCGCGATCTGCAGATCGCCGGCGTGGTGCTCAACCAACTGGATCCCTCCGACGCGCTCGCCAACTCGCTGGAATCCCACATCCGGGCCATCGAACACTACGGCAATGTCGATGTACTGGGGCACGTCGTTCACGGAGACCGCGACTTGCTTCCGTCCGATGGCACCGCGACAATCGACTGGATGGAACTGGCCCGGTGTCGGCCATAGCCAGGTTGTTCGGCATTTTTTGGACCGGACACCATGCACGGAGCCTCTCGGGTTCGACGATCTCAAGTCCCCATACGATCTGACATCACCAATGTCTCTCGAAGTTGCCTGCGGAGCGTGCCAAGGCCGACTGGTGGTCGAGATCCCCGGTGTGGTCGTCGCCTGCCCCCACTGTGGACACCACCTGACGGCTCCCGACTTCCCGGTCGACGACACCGACGACACCGACGACACCCTCCTGGTCACCTCGCCCGACCCGCCCGACGACACCGATCCGGCCGATCTGGCCGAGGCAGCCGCCTCCAGCAGTATCTTTGACGATACGATCGTCGATCCCGATGACCCCAGTGTGACCGAAGCACTCACAAACGTCCTTCTTCCGGACCCGATGGAGATCCCGTCACAAGGTGGTCCGATAATCGAAGCCGCCAATCCGGAGTCCGTCCAGGCAGAACCGGTGCCCGTCCAGGCAGAACCGGTGCCCGTCCAGGCAGAACCGGTGCCCGTCCAGACAGAACCGGTGCCCGTCCAGGCAGAACCGGTGCCCATCCAGGCAGAACCGGTGCCCGTCCAGACAGAACCGGATGGTGTGGTTGAGCCAACCGACGGGCGGGTGAGTCGCCTGCGACGAAACGACACGGTATCGAAAAAAACCTTCCTCCTCCTTCTCAGCTACGCCAGCGCCGCCACCCTGGCATGCTTCTGGTTGTTCTACCAATTGCAGAATGCTCCATTGAACAACCTCGAACGACTGCCCGATCCCGTCAAATCCGCGGCGGGTAACGGACAGCGGCTGACACTGGTCGCCGTCAACAGCACGATGCCGACCGGCCACACGTTGGCACTGCAGCAGACACGGAAATTCGGTCACATCCGTGTGACCCCGCTTAAAGTCAGTCGCGAACCGCTCGAGTTCGAACGGTTCCAACAACTCGGCGGCGGAACCACCCGTGAGTCGATCGGCCCGGTCCTGAAGTTGTGGCTGAAACTCGAGAACGCCTCCAGCGACCAGAAAATCGCACCCTTGGATCGCACGTTGATGCTCTCGCGGCTGTACGACAGCGACAGGGTGGCGGCCAACAATTTCGTCCGGCCCGTCGGCGACACCACCTGTACGCTGTTGCACGACAACCCGAAAGACGGCAATTGGAACTGGAAGGGCCAGGCCTCCGACGGCATCCACGGCAAGGTGCTGAAACCGGGCGAGTCATTCGAGACGTACATGCCGACCGGCGCCGAGGGGCTGGCCGACCTGACGGGTCCGCTGATCTGGCGAGTCCACATCCGCAAGGGATTCAGCGATTCCGGCCGGGGAGTGACCACGATCTTCGAGGTCGCGTTCGACAGTTCACAGATCGAAGGCAACTGATCCGGGTGTCGTTGTCCGTCTAGGCCGCGCGGCCCAGTTGCCTCGCCTGGGCCGCCGACGTGTCGACGGTCAACTCGATCCGGAACCCCCATCGCCCCGCTTCATCGGTCTGGAAATTCCAGTGCGGCACGACCAGTTCGGTGGCCGCACCCGGCATCCGCCACGCCGGTGCATCGGGAGACCACCCCAGTGACCAGTCGACACCCGTCTGCTCTTCGATCAGTCCCACCCAGTCACCGCCGGGCAGTTCGTTGACCGATTCCAGGTCATGGCGTCGGCCCTGGCGGTCGTAGCCGTAGCAATCGTCTTTCGAACCGGTTCCCAACGGCATCTCGATCGCCAGGTGCTGGTACGTATGCGGTTCGAGGCCCGCCACGCACCCCTCGAACAACAATCGTCCGCTCTCACCGGTTTCCATTCCGATCCGCCAGTCAATCCGTGGTCCGACAGCTTCTTCGTCCGATTCCCAGATCAACCAGGCCGATCCCGCGGGACGTTCCAACGTGATCCGGCCGCCCAGGGGTCCCAGCGAAAACAGTCGACCGGACCCCTCGATGAACTTCTCGCGGTCGGACCCGGGTTCCATCAACCATGCGGGTGGTCCACCGGCGGTGCCGTCCCCGGCATGTCCGGTCAACAGCGGCAACGACAAACCGATATCTCGCAGGTCCAGTTCGTACAGACCACGGCCGGCGACAGGGTCAATCCACGCCGTCAGACGCTCGCTCTGCAACCTCACCTCGGTTCGTCCGTCGAGGCTGAAGTCGGCGGCCGTCACGTCAACCCAACCCGCCTGGCGATCGTCGAGCCGATCGGCCAGCCGCTCGGCCTCGAGCAACAAGCGTCTCGCTTCAGCCAGCGCCTCGGGACCCGGAACCCCGCTCGATTCCGACGCCGCGGCACCCTGGGCCCGGTACAGTCCCCACCGGGCCGCTTGAATGGCCGGACCAAGACGGTCTGGCGAGGCATCGGGCCGGTCAATCCGTCGGCTGACATCCAGCAATCGTGCGTGGAGATTCGAAGCAACCGGATCACGGTCCCGTTCCAGCCGCCAACTTCCGCCCGGTTTGCCGACCGCCGGCAGACTGTAGCGTCCTCGGGAACCTGTCTGCTGCAGGGCCGCCATCGGTGTCACGAGGTCCCAGTCGACCCCGGCGGCCAGCCACTTCAATAGCCTCACCAGGGATCGACCACCCGGCCGGTCGCCACTCCACAAGGTTGCCACGACCACCGGGCCGTCATCGAGCTGATGGTGACTCGTTTCGAGCCGTCCGGGCAGATCGTCCACGCGGCCCTCGGCCATCAGTCCAGCCAGGGTCTCGTCGGCCGGCAGCACGCCCAGCAGCCGGCCGTCGGATTCGGTGTAGAACCATCCCGAGCGGATCGAATGCGACGAGCGGGTTGTCACGGTCGGATCGGGCAGCAGGATGATCGAATCCAGTCCGGCCTCAACCAGGTCGTCGGCCATCGTCGGTTCCCAGACCTGGTGGGGCACCCAGCCGCACGTGGGCCGCACGCCCCAGCGGGTCTCGGACCACTCGCCTTGAGCGATCACTTGGCCGATCCGGTCACGCCCGGGCACCGCGGCCAACACGACATCGCAGGCCGGACCCCCCAGCGGTTCGATCCGCCCCGTCTCGATCAGGTCTCCGACTCGTGAGGCCACTTCGGGATGCCGCCGGTCGAGCTGTTCCCAGACGGGGACACCGGCCGAGAACGCCAGGGACAACTCGGGCAACGAATCGAACTGTTCGAGCAGCGGCAGCAGGCCATCGGCGACCAGCGCATCGACGGTCTCGGCGGAACGGCCCACCGGTGCGACCACTCGAACAGCGACCACCAACCGCACCATCACCCTCTGCTCCTGGGTTCTCACCTGCCGACGATGTCCGCGGGGCGGCAAGATATCGGTCGTCGCCGCCTCGATCAAGACGACTCTCGTCCGACCCTTCGGCCTGGCCCGTGAACATCAGCTCACTCGGCCCCGGCGGTGTCCGACAGGCTTCTGATCCGGCCGATGATCTCGGCCTGCAGGTCGTCAGCCAACGGCCCCCGGTCCAGGGCACGAATGTTCTCGGCAAGATGCTCCGGATCACAGGTGCCGACGATGATGGTATGAGCGTGCGGATGCGACAGCGTCTGTCGCAGGATCAACTCGGCTCGCGACATGCCGTCGTCGAGCAAATCGTCCAGCCCGGCCCGTTCCCAGACAACGTCGAGCGCGGGACGCCTGATCACCGCGTCGGGGCCCCCGTGAGCGATCCCGCCTCGGACGATGATCCCGGCCCCGGCCTCGGCGGCTCGAGTGATCCAGTCGTGATGTTCGGGAGCCAGGCACGAGTAGGGGACCTGGAAGGTGTCGAAGACTCCCAGTTGGATCAGAGCCGGCAGATCGGGCAACTTGCTGGAGGACCCGATGTGCCGCACGACACCCCGGTCGCGAAAATCGCACAGCAGATCGATCAAACCGGCCCGCTCGAGCGTTTCCGCATCACCACCGTGGAACTGCAGGATGTCGATTGTGTCGGTCTTCAGCCGCCGCAGGCTGGTCTCGATGTTCCGCTCGATCACCTCCCGCGACCAGACGTGATCGAGTTCCAGGTGATCCTCACACTGGCTGTAAACACACCCGCACTTGGTGGCCAGGTGGAATTCGCTGCGTCGAGAGCTGATATACCGTCCGATGCGTTCCTCGCTGATCCCGTAATCGGGTGACGTGTCGATGAAGTTGATGCCGGCATCGAGCACGGCGTTGAGCATCATCTCGGCAGCCCGGTCATCGACCACCCGGACACCCCACGTCCGCGGGCCGCGCAGCCCCATGCTGCCGTAGCCCAGGCGGGTGACGTCAAGGCCGGTGCGGCCAAGCGGCTGGCGGAGCATCAACCCGCATCACCTGTTGAACAGGAACGAGGGGCTGTTGATCAGGGCCCACATCAGGTCCTGGGCCGCTTCGCTGCGGTTGCCCACCTCGGCCAGGTACGCCACACCCTGCTTCAACTCGGCCTCGGTCGGCGGACGGCAGATCACAGCCAAGTAGACGTTGCCGACGATCGCCTTATCGTCGGCCTTGGCCGCGATCAACTTCGCCACACGACCCTCGGGGTGAATGATCGCCTCGGACACGGTCGGTCCATTGATCATGTTGAGCGTCTGGCTGAGACTGACGTCGCTGCTCCGTTCGCACTCACAGGGACTTTCACGAGGCGGACGCCCGAACATGTCAAGAAAACCGATCTTGACCTTCGGGTCGGGAATCTGGCTGGCCCGAAACCCGACCGGCACACCCGGAATCCGACACGGGGCACCCGTCGCCACGTGCAAGGCATCAAACAACTGCTCGGCAGTCAGCCGCCGCGGTGAAGCGTGCGAGAAGTTCAGCGAATCGTCGTCGTTCCACTTGTTCGGACGGAACGTCCGCTGGTAGGTCTCACTGCGTGCCATTTCACGAACGAGCCTCTTCAGGTCGAAGCCGTTGGCGATGAACCGGCGTGTCAACTCGTCGAGCAGTGGCGGGTTTGACGGCGGGTTGCTGGCGCGAATGTCGTCGACCGGGTCGATGATGCCCGCGCCATGGAGGTAACTCCAATACCGGTTGACGATGCTCTTGGCGAAGTAGGGATTCTTCGGCGACGTCAACCAGTCGGCCAGGCGGATCCTCAGGTCGGGGTTCTTCTTGTCGAGATCACTCGAGAACGGAAACGCTGCGGAAATGGTCTCGCCGGTGCTGGGGTGCTTGATGTCGGTCGGGGTGGCCAGCGAGTAGATGATCTCTTCGCCCTTGACCGGTCCCGCCTTGCGGCCGACCCCGGCAAAGTACGCCGACAGTTCGTAATACTGCCGCTGCGTCCACCGTTCGAACGGATGGTCGTGACACTGGTTGCACTGGAAACGGGTCCCGATGAAGACCTGTGTCATGTTCTCCATCACCACCTTCGGTTCCCGAGAGATGCGGTAGTAATTCGCCGCGGGATTCTCGAAGGTGCTTCCGTTGGCTGTCATCAACTGGTAGGCGAACTTGTCGAAGGCCATGTTGGTGGCGATCGCCCGACGGATCCAGTTGCGGAACGCCCAGGATCCCTTCTCGGTGATGAACTTGCTGTTGGAGAGCAGCAGGTCCGACCACTTCAGCGTCCAGTGCTCGATGAACTGAGGGCTGCCGATCAACTGGTCGATCTTCGCGTTCCGTTTCTCGATCACAGGCTGCTTGTCGGCCAGGAACGCCTTGACCTGCTCGACGGTCGGCGGCAGACCGGTGAGATCGATCGAGGCCCGTCGCAGGAACTCGGCGTCGCTGCAAGTGCCCGAGGGAAGGATCTTCATCCGCTGCAGCTTGGCGTTGACCAGCTTGTCGATGTAGTTCCGCTCGGGAGCCGCCTGCCAGGCAAAGCCCTCGCGGTCGCCGATGATCGCCACCGGGGCAGCGGCATAGAGACCCTCGTAGCGGACCAGCGCCGCCGCTTCGCCCCGTCGCACCGCCTCGATACGACCGGTCTTGCTGACCGTCGCCACCTCGAAATCGCTCGTCTCGAACACCGCATCACGGGTCACGTCACGGCTTGTGCCATCGGGGAAATGTGCCACGACGATCAACTGCTGCTGGCTGTCGACGGTCTCGAGCAAAGGCTTCTTCGGGAAGATCTCGATCCGGACCACTCGCTTGGCCGAATCAAAACGACAGCCTTCGGCAATCCACTGCTGGAACACCGAGTAGGTGCGGGATTTCTCGTCGAAGAGGAACCCGCCTTCGTGGGGCACGCCCTGGGTCGGCTTCAACAGCATCAGGCTCTGCTCGGGACGCGACCGGTTGAAGCGGCGGCCCGAAAGATCATCGACCAGGGCACGATAGTCGAACAGCGGATCGTAGCCCCGCAGCGACAGCTTGAAACCCCGTTTGCCCTTCTGGGCCCCGTGGCAGGTGCCGGCGTTGCAGCCAACCTTGCTGATCGCCGGGATCACCTCGCGAATGAAACTGACCGGGTGATTGGTCACATCCTTGATCTCGACCGGCACATCGATCGACTTCTTGCCGACGGTGACCTTGACCGTGGTCTTGCCGACCTTTTTCGGCACGACGAATCCGTCGCGATCGATCGAGACGTGGTCGCTGCCGGCAGCGAGCTTGATGAAAGTACTGAGATCGAACGCCCGCCCGTCGGCGGTGGTGCCACTGACAATCAGCCGTCGGCTGTCACGCTTGCCCGAGAGTTCCAGGCGGGCCGGATAGACGACCAGCTTCTCGACAACCGGAACGGCGGCCTTTTTCTTGGCAGCCGGCTTGGTCTTCTCAGCCGACAACGACGGAGAAGCCAACAGGGCCAGGGCCAACACGGCCGGGAAGAAACGGATGATCGACCGGCGATGACCGGAGACTGTCAACATGTTTCGTCTCATCATTATCGTGTCGTGGGTCCCGGTTGCTGGAGAGCCGCGGGGACCATTCGGACTGGCTGGTTATCGAGAAGTCGTGTTGTACACGGAACGGACCTATTTTGTCGCAGCGACGGTCGGCGTCACCTTGACCGGGACGAACGTCTTGACCAGTTTCCCGGTCTTGGCGTCGTAGAGCCTGATCTTGCCGTCGAAGCCGCCCAGGGCGATCTGCTGGCCATCGGGTCGGTAGGCCACGGCGAAGATGGGCGAGTCGATACCGGGCAGTTCATGCACCAGCCTCGGCTGGGCCGAACGAGCCGCGATCTGTTTGCGGACTTCACCCAACCCGCCCTTGTTGTTGATGTTCGGTGTGTCGTAGTCGCCGACTGTGTAGATCCGGGCCGACCCGCTGATGCCCGTGCTCGATCCGGCCACGAACTGCTTGCCATCCGGGCTGAACTGCAGGTCGAAAATCCGGCCAGGCATCGGCTTGAAACTGCGGATGTGATTGAAGTCGTCGCCGATGATCCGCTTGCGGGTGCGGAAGATCTTGTAGAGCTTGGGGATGCCATCCGAGCCGCCGGTCAGCACCTGCTCCTGCCCGGGCCGCAGCTGGATGGCCATCAGGCCGCCCTTCAGGGCCCCGGGAGTGATGCTGGTCACGTTGTCGACGAACTGGCCGCTTTCGACGATCGAGAGCTTCATCGCACGATCACGGCTGACCGAGACCACGTGTGTGCCCTTGACCGAGAACGTGGCGGCGAATGACCAGTCCGAGTGGGCATCCATCCGCATCACCTGCTTGCCGTCGGCAACGGTCAGCACCCGCACGCCGTTGTCGGCCCCCCCGAAGGCGAACTTCTTGCTGTCTGCCGAGAAGCTGGCGCCGAAGAGCGTGTCGTAGCTGACTGTGATCGAGCGAACCAGTTTCCTGGTGGCCGCATCCCAGAACTGCACCTCGCCGAAGAGCGCCGGTGTGCCGCCGGTGGCGGCGATCAGCTTGCCGTCGGGCGAAACCGCCACCGATTCGATCCGCTGCGAGCGACCGACCAGCCGCCCGACCGGGGCGCTGCCATCGGCGGCGTGAAGCAGGATCTCGCGGTAGCCACTGATCACCAGCGTCTTGCTGTCGGGAGTGTAGGCCAACGCGATGATGACCGGTGGCAGGGCGTACTCGGGGGGATTCTCGGCGCTGATATTGTCCTTGACCGCCGGCGGAGTATCGTCCTTGCCCCCCTGCTTGATCCACCTCGAAATCACGTCGATCTGTCGCGGGTCAAGCGGATCGGCCTCCAGAGGCATCGCGGGGTCGTCGCCGGAAATGTAGTCCAGGACCAGGCTCTCGGTCGGCTTGCCCGACACGAAGGTCACTCCGTTCTCGCCACCCTTCTTGAAGTCGGCATAACTGGTCAGCAACAACTTCCCACTTTTCTTGGCGGGGAAGTGACATCCCGAACAGTGACGCTGCAGGATCGGCCGCACCTGGCGGTAGAAACTGACCGGCTTCGCGTCACCCTCGGCCGTCTTGTCGGCGGCGTCCTGTGCCCGTCCATTCAACGGAAACAGGGCAACCGCAGACACCAAGACAACGGCTCTCCACGGAACAGATCGCATCGGCGCACACCTCGAGTCCGAGATTCTCCACCCGAATCCAGTCACCCGGGGGAACAATCCAGTCTAGTGCCACGCTGGTCGGCTCGCCACCCCGGTCTTCGGACACGGAAATCGGGCCGTTTCACCGCAGGCGAACGGGAATCGCCCCCCCCCCCCCCCGGGGCTCAGCTGTCGACAGGCCGCTTCCGTTCCCATCCTGGAGTCGTTTCGGGTGGCGTATCGGGTGCTTCGACCAGTTTCCCGTACAACTCCGGTCGCCGCGCCCGCAGGTATCTCTGGCCGCTTGATACGCCGATCTTCTCATCGGTGCACAGCCCCACGCAGACGTCATCTCCCAGCCGTCGGCACTCGGCAATCACCTCGCCAAATGGATCGAGCACCATCGAGTTGCCGTTGCGGACCTCGCCGCCATCCATCCCGATCGGGTTGGTGAAGACCGCGTAGACTCCGTTCTCGTAGGCGCGGGCCGGCAGCCACTTCATCAACCAGCCCCGGCCCTTGGGTCCATCCAGTTCCTGCCGCAGGCTGACCGGGTCTGCGTCGCGATTGGTCCACAGGCCGGGATCGACCAATCCCCGACCCGGCATCACCGACGGCAGACAGCCGGTCACGTGCGGCATGAAGATGACCTCGGCCCCCATCAACGCCGTGATCCGGACGTTCTCGACCAGGTTGTTGTCGTAGCAGATCAGGATCCCGAACCGACAACCCAACAGGTCAAAAACACAGTACTCGCTGCCACTGGAAAGGTGGGGGTTGAGGAAAGCGTGAAGCTTCCGAAAACGGGCGACGGGACCGTCCGGGGTCATGCAGAGATAGGTGTTGTAGATGTTGTCGCCATCGCGTTCGACCAGCCCGGCCAACACCGGCACGCCGTGGCGAGCCGAGATGTCCGCCAGGATCCGGCAACTGGGTCCGTCGGGGACCGGCTCGGCCACCTCCAGCAACTCGGCCCGCGTCGCCGCCTGCAGGTAGCTGTAGGCGGTGATTGCCCCCTCGTGAAAACTGACCACCTCGGCCCCGGCCTCAACTGCACGACCGCACAAGCGGTCGATGCGGTCGAGATTGAAGGCCTTGTCGCCGTCGCGATGTTCAAACTGCGCAGCGGCAATCCGGATGTCACGCATGGCCGCCCACCCCGGCTAGCCCCAGAAATTCTCGCCGTGCCAGTTGAACTCCGGCTGCGTCTCGACCTCGATCTCGCCGTCCCCGTGCACCCTGGTCTGGCAGCTCAACCGGAGCTTCTCGGGATCGTCGGTATCCAACCGGGCAAAAAAACTCAACGGGTTCAGTAACATGTTCAGCCGCTCCCACAACGACGGCTTGGCGCAATGAGCATTTTCTTCCTTCTTGATCCTCACGCGACAAGTGGTGCACATTCCCAGGCCCGGACAGTGCAGCACGCGGTGCAGCCACGGGTAGACCTCGATGCCCTCCTGCAGGGCCACGTTGCGGATCTTCTGGCCCGACTCGACCTCGACGGACTTCTTTTCCCTGGTGAACTTGATCGTCGGCATCGTGGAGTCTCGACTGCACGTCTGGAGAAACAGCGTCCTCACGATGATATGACTCACGGTGGAGCATTTCCAGCGGGGAAGCCCGGTTGCGGTTGGCGACGGCTTGCGGCCTCCAACCGCTTCCGGTCCAATTGCGGCGGTAGATTTTTCGATCCCAAGAAGATCACGAAATGGACATCACATCAACAAGCGGCCCGCTGACGACGATCGACGCCGACTGGCTGATCGTCGGTTACGGCGAGACAGATTCCTCGGATGAACTCGGCTCACCCCTGTCCGATCTTGACGAAGCTCTCGGCGGAGCCGTCTCCCGACTGGTTGACTCGGGCGACCTCACCGGCAAGCTCTCCGAATCGCACCTGCTGGCCGACGTGCCGGGGCTCGCCGCGGGACGGTTGTTGCTGGTCGGCCTGGGCGCGACCGAGAAATTGACGTCCCGGGATCTTGAAAAAGCGCTCGTCTCGGCCGCCCGCCGCGTTTCGAAGTCGGCCGAGGCCAGCGCGGCAATCGCCCTGCCACGGATCGACAGTGAAGCGATCAGCGACACCGAGGCGGCGGGCCTGGCAGCCATCGCCCTGCAGGTGGGCTGCGTCGGGCAGGGGCTGTACCGCGCCGAACCGGGCCGACACGCGTTTTCGGCGGCCACGGTGGTCAGCGACGTCGAAGGTTCTGCCGAGGCGGTCTCGCGAGGCAGCGTGCTGGGGCAGGCGATGAACCTGACCCGAGAACTGGTCAACCGGGGGGCGATGGAGGTCTACCCCGAGACGTTCGCCGACCGTGCGGCGGCGGCGGCGACCGAATGCGGGCTCGCATGCGAGGTGCTCGACGAAAACCGGCTGCGAGAGGAGCGAATGGGTTCGCTCTTGGCCGTGGCACAGGGCAGCGTGAGACCGCCACGCGTGGTGGTGCTCAGGCACAACGGCGGCGGCGACGGGGCCCCGGCACTGGCGATCGTCGGCAAGGGCGTGACGTTCGACTCGGGCGGACTGTCACTGAAGACCAGCGAGGGCATGAAGACGATGAAGTGCGACATGGCCGGCGCAGCGACAATGCTGGGTGCCATGACCGCCATCGCGCGGCTCGAACTGCCGGTCAACGTGATCGGATTGGCCGGACTGGTCGAGAACATGCCCGACGGCAACGCGTTCAAGCTCGGCGACGTGCTGACGGCGAGGAACGGGACGACGATCGAAGTGCTCAACACCGACGCCGAGGGCCGGCTGGTCCTGGCCGACGTGCTGGCCTACGCGGTCGACCTGGGAGCCGAACGCCTGATCGACCTGGCCACCTTGACGGGAGCCTGCGTGGTGGCACTCGGCGAGGAGGTGACCGGAACGTTTTCGAACTGCCACGATTGGAGCCAGGCGGTGGGATCGGCCGCCGAACGAGCCGGGGAACTCGCCTGGCCGATGCCGATGAACGACCTGTTCGGTGACTTGATCAAGAGCGACGTGGCCGACATCAAGAACGTCGGCCCCCGCTGGGGCGGAGCCATCACCGCGGCGAAGTTCCTCGAGAAGTTCGTCGACTCGACACCCTGGGTTCACCTGGACATCGCCGGCCCGAGCTTCGCCTCGAGCAACAAGCCGCACCGCGAGGGTGGCGGAACCGGATGCATGGTCCGCACGCTGGTGGCCGCCGCCGAGGGGTTGGCCTGACCGCTCATCCCACGACCGCCATCAACCTCTCGTATCGCCGGTCGACCTCGGCACGGGTTTCCTCGTCGAGCACGAACCCGACCGGTCCCCGGATCACCTCGTTGGAGAAGACTCCCTTTCGGACCAGGATGTGCTTCTCGACGGCGATGAACGAATCGAGGCTCTCCTGCAGCATGACCAGCGCGGTGAGCGGCTCGGAGATGTCCGTGGCACGATCCCAGTCACCGGCCTCCAGGGATTGCCACAGGGCCACCAGCGGTTCGACCAGGTCGGCCCCGGGCATCGTGCCAACCACCCCTCGGCGGTAACTGTCCAGCAGCGCGATCCCCCCGCTGCCCTCAAAGACCCGGGCCCGCGCCCCGGTCGCCTCGCGCAACGCTGTCAACCGTGGGCCAATCGGGTTCGCCTCGGGCTTGAACAGCACCCGGTCCGGTCCCCACTCGTTCATCAACCCCGCCTGCAACTCGATTGACATCGGGCGACCGACGTAGCCGCTGGCGTCCTGCACGATCACCGGCAGCGAGATCGACTGCAGGATCCGTTCGTAGTAGTTCCACAGCTGGTCCTCGTCGACACCGATCGAGACCGGGGGAATGGCCATCACCGCCGCCGCCCCGACCGACTCGGCCTGTTCGGCCAGTCCGCAGGCTCCCCGGGTGCTTTCGGCGCCCACGCTGACAACCACCGATCCGCGTCCGGCCGCAGCCTGGCAGGTGAACCCGGCCACCTCGTGGCGTTCGGCTTCGGTGAGCCTCAGCACCTCGGTCACCATCGCCATCACCAGCCCGTCGGCACCGGCAGCGAAGACGTGATCGATCTCGAGACCCAGCGTGTCGAAATCGATCGACTCGTCGACGTGGTAGGGCAGTTGGAAGACGATCTGCACACCGACGAGTGCATCGCCGGACTGGGACTCGGTGCTCACGGCCCGTCGTCCCCCGTGCTAACCGTCCCAGTCATCGCCCGGGCTGCCGTCGTCATCCGGGTTGTCGACCGAGTAGACATCGCTCCCATCGGAAACCGCGGTGGGCGGGGGCGAGGGAACAGCCGTTGGCACCAAGGATCCCGGCGCCAGCGTCTCGGCAGTGGGAACACCGTCGAAGACCTTCTGACCGTCGGTGAGGTGCAGCTGCCGTTTGGCCAATCTGGCCACCGACATTTCGTGCGTGACCATCAGAATCGTCCGGCCCTCGACGTTGAGATCCGTCAGCACCTGCATGATCTCGGCTTCGGTCTCGGTATCGAGGTTACCGGTCGGCTCATCGGCCAGGATGATCTGGGGATCGTTGACCAGCGCCCGGGCGATCGCCACGCGCTGCTGCTGGCCACCGGACAACTGTGTGGGCCGGTGATCGAGACGGTCAGCCAGGCCGACGCGGTCGGCCAGTTCGCGGCACCAGTTCATCTGCGAAACCCCCACACCCTTCCCGTTCCGCTGGTACTGCAAGGGTACGGCGATGTTCTCCAGCACGGTGAACTGCGGGATCAGATTGTAGGACTGGAAGATGAACCCGATCATTTCGTTGCGGATGGCCGAGAGGTCATCATCGGAGAGCACCGAGGTGTCGGATCCACCGAGGATGTACTCGCCGTGAGTCGGCCGGTCGAGAGCACCGAGGATGTTCAGCAGGGTACTCTTGCCACTTCCCGATGCTCCCATGATCGCAACGAAGTCCCCCTTGGGAAACTCGGCCGTCACACCCCGCAGCGCCTTCACGATGACCGCACCGAGGTCGTAGTACTTGTGCAGATCACGGATCTCAGCTGCCAACTCCATCTCAATCTTCCCTTCTGCCGACCCCCCCCCCTTGCGACCGGCTCTACCCGAGACTTCTTATCTTAGTCGGCACGCCGGGGAGAAGAGAACAGTGTGAGGGATCCATGGAGTGGACTTCGTGGGGTTTGAGTTCGGGTCGGCATTCCCGGCGGATGGTGGGAATTGATGAACGAACCGGCTTAGCGAGCGATTGTTTTCCACCAGATCCAGAGTTTCCCGGCGATTGAGCACGTGCCGAATCTCCCGGACTTCAGGAAACGGAAACCGGAACCTCGCGCAATGGGCTGGTGGCGTCGGACGTGACAGAGGCCAAGCTGCAACGACGGCGGGTTCGGCTGACCCGGTTCTTGTTGCAGCCGCCGCCCGGGCGTCTTAGTCTGTGGGTTGACCCACCCGGAGGAATTCCGATGAATCGCAATCACAGCGGCACTGTCGACCGGTTGTTGAAAACCGCCGTCGTCATCTGCCTGGTGGCCGTCGTGGCCGAGGCCTGTTCGGTCCCGGTGTTCCGCTACGCCCTGGAACGCTGGCAGGCCGACCCGTACGAGGTGTTCGTGTTTCACCGCGGGCCGTTGACCGCGCCGCAGAAAGCCCAGGTCGATCGGTTGACCCGCGAGGGTGAAGCGGGCAAGACGTTTGCCAATGTGCGGGTCACCACCTGCGACCTCGACAACGAACCCGACCCCGACCTGCTGCAGCTCTGGAAAGCGCAACAGACCGAAACGACCCCGTGGATGGTCGTGCATTACCCGGTCGCCTCCAGGAACCCCACCCCGGTCTGGAAGGGCCCGCTGGAAGACTCCAACATCACCTCGCTGCTGAAGTCACCGCTGAGGAAGACGATCGCCGATCGCTTGGTCAAGGGCCACACGGCGGTGTGGGTGCTGCTGGAGAGCGGCGACAAGGCCGCCGACGACAAGGCCGCCACCACGCTCACCACGCGGCTGGCTCATCTCGAAAAGAACCTCAAGCTGCCGGAGATCTCCGAGGAGGACATTGCCCAGGGACTGGTGCTGATCGACCCCGAGGATCTCAAGGTCAAGTTCTCGCTGGTCCGGCTCTCCAGGAAGACCGCCCCCGAGGCGATGTTCGTCGAGATGCTGCTCTCCAGCGAAGAGGATCTCCGCGAAGACAAACCCCAACCGATGGCCTTCCCGATCTTCGGACGCGGCCGGGCGCTGTACGCGTTGATCGGCAAGGGGATCAACAACGACACGATCGACGCGGCCGGCACCGATCTGACCGGACCCTGCACCTGCACGATCAAGGAACAGAACCCCGGAATCGACATGCTGATGCCGGTGGCCTGGGACGAACTGGTCGAGCGATTGCCCGAGGCGGACACGCCGCTGCCCCCGCTGGTCGGGCTGACCGGTTTCGGCGAGGAGGCCGGCCCGGAAGAGAACAACGACCAGGACCCGGCCACCGACAAGACCGACGACCCCGCCGGGGATCCGGCTCAACCCGCTGCGACAGCCACCGACCCGCCGACGGCATCCGATGGCCCGGAGGTTGCAGACGCGGCCAACGCCGTCGCCACTCCGGCCGTGTCCTCCGACAACTTCCTCCTGTTGCCTCTGATCCTGATCGCCGGCGTCGTGTTGTTCGGCACGTGGTTCGTCATCGGCCGCCGGAGCTAAAGCTAACCGTAGCCCCGCAACCGGTCCGATTGTCCTCGCCAGTTTTTCAGACTCTCCTGCCACCAGACTCTCCTGCCACCAGACTCTCCTGCCACCAGACTCTCCTGCCACCAGGCTCTCCTGCCTGCGGACTCCTCCACCGGAACCCGCCCGATGAAGATCTCGCGACTGGTCGTTCAGGAAATCGCTCATCGTTTCGTCAACTTCGTCCTGGCCGTCATCGGCGTCTCGATCGCCGTCGCCTGCCTGGTCGCCTCGGTCACGATGATCGACGCCGGAAAAATCCAGTCGCGGAAACTTGTGGACGAGGGCGAAATCCAGTCGCAGCAGCTGGTGGCCAAGCGGGAACAGGAGGTCAAGGACGCCGGGAAAAAACTCAACGACGAAATGCGGAAAATCACCAAGGGACTGGGCTTCAACATCGTCGTGCTGGCCGAGGACGAGGACATCGCGGCATTCCACGCCGAAGGGACGCCGACGCGGACGATGCCCCAGGAGTACGTCGACCGACTGGCCAACTCGCCGATCGTCGTCATCAACCACCTGCTGCCGATTGTCACCAAGAAAATCGAGTGGGCCGAGGAGAAGCAGACCATCGTCCTGACCGGGACCAGGGGTGAGGTCCCGCAGGCACATCGCGACCCGAAGAAACCGCTGCTGGACCTGGTCCCCAAGGGCAAGGTCGTCCTGGGTTACCGGCTGCACCATTCCCGGAAGTTGAAACCGGGCAGCAAGCTGACGATCAACGGCCGTGAACTGGAGGTCGTCAAGTGCCATGCCGAACGCGGTTCGGTCGACGATGTCACCGCCTGGGTCAATCTCGAAGAAGCCCAGCAGATGCTGGGAATGCAGAATCTGGTCAACGCGATTCTGGCGCTGGAGTGCAACTGCGCTACGGTGGACCGGATCGCGGAGATCCGCGGTGAGATCGCCAAGGTGCTGCCGGGAACCCAGATCCTGGAACGCGGCCGCAAGGCCCTGGCACGAGCCGAGGCCCGGAACAAGGCCAAGAAAACGGCCGATGCATCGCTGGAAGCCGCGCGGAAATCCGGCGAGCAGATGATCGCCAGCCGCAAGGCCCAGGCCGACCAGATGATCGCCAGCCGCAAGGCCCAGGCCAACGTGCTGGTTCCACTGGCGGTGGTCGGCAGCTTCGCCTGGATCGTGCTGCTGGCCGTGGGCAACGCCCGGCAGCGCCGCGGCGAGATCGGCATTCTCCGGGCCATCGGCATGGGCAGCCGGGATGTGCTGGTGCTGTTCCTGGGCAAGGCCCTGCTGGTGGGACTGGCCGGCGGAGCCATCGGGTACGTCGCCGGGTTCCTGGTCGGCACCGGATACAGCGGCCCGCTCGAACAGAGTCTTTTTGACATCAATTGGCTGCTGACCGCTCTGCTGATGGCTCCAGCCCTCTCGGCCGCAGCCACCTGGCTACCCGCCCTGGTCGCCGCCGGGCAGGACCCGGCCGTCGTGCTGCAGGAACAATAAGTCCACATTTCTTCCTGCCCCCCATCCCATGCTGATCTCACTCGACCACATCACCAAGACCTACACCGGAGACACCGGTCCGATCGTCGCCGTCGACGACGTCAACGTGTCGGTCGACGCGGGTGAATTCGTGGCGGTGGTGGGACCCAGTGGCTGCGGCAAGACCACCCTGCTGCTGGTCGCCGGCGGGCTGCTGCGACCCGACGGCGGCAAGGTGACCATCGACGGCACCGACCCCTACTCGCTCTCGGGCGAACAACGGGCCCGTCTCCGCGCCGAACGGATCGGGTTCGTCTTCCAGCAGTTCCACCTGATTCCCTACCTCAACGTCCTGGACAACGTGATGGCACCGGCCCTGGTGACCGGAGAAACGACGGCCCGCGAACGAGCCGAAGCCCTGGTGGAGCGATTCGGGCTGACCGGCCGGGTGGGACATCGACCGGGACAGTTGAGCACCGGTGAACGGCAACGGGTCGCGCTGGCGCGGGCACTGTTGAACGAGCCCCGCGTGATCCTGGCTGACGAGCCGACCGGAAACCTCGACGGAGACAACAGCGACCAGGTGTTGCAGGCGTTGAAGACGTTTGCCGAGGATGGAGGTGCCGTGCTGCTGGTGACACACGATCCGGACGCGGTTGCGTTTGCCGGCCGCCAGGTCGTGCTCCAGGAAGGCCGGTTGGCCGTACCGGTGAGTTGAACACTTTGAGGAAAGCCGCAAATGCCCTTCACTGCCCGTTGCCAACTGCTGTTGCTGTTGCTGTTGCTGGCTCGACCGGGCGTCGCTGCCGACTGGCCGATGTGGCGACACGACGCGAGTCGTTCCTCCAGTACTCCCGAATCACTCGCCCCGGTCCTTCATCGGCAGTGGACACGGCACCTGCCCAAGCTCCAGGGGGCATGGCTCGACCAGGACCAGTTGACCACCGACTCCGTCTACCAGCCGATCGCCGCTGGTGGCCTGCTGCTGATCGGGTCATCCCACGACGACAGCCTGACCGCCTGGGACCTGGCCACCGGCGTCCCCCGCTGGCGGTTCTACACCGACGGGCCGATCCGCTACGCACCGGCTGCCGCCGACGGCCGCGTCTACCTGGTCGCCGATGACGGCTGCCTGTACTGCCTGGAGCTGGCCACCGGCAAACAGGTGTTCCGTGTCCAGGCGGCACCGCGTGACCAGCGGGTGCTGGGCAACAGCCGGTTGATTTCGGCGTGGCCGGCTCGAGGTGGGCCGGTGCTGGCCGACGGACAGGTCTATTTCGCCGCCAGCATCTGGCCGTTCATGGGCATCTTCATCCAGGCCGTCGATGCCCAGGCCGGGACGGTGACCTGGCGGAACGACGGCACCGGCTCGACCTACATCCTGCAGCCACACAACAGTCCTGCCTTCGCCGGCCTGGCCCCACAGGGATACCTGGCCGCATCCGGAGACGCATTGATCGTCCCCAACGGCCGCAGCGTGCCGGCCAGGCTGAATCGAAAGACGGGACAACTCGAGTATTTCCACCTGTCCCTGCACCGTCGCAGCGGCGGAGACCAGGTTGCCATCGCCGGCAAGGTGTTCCTCAACGGCGGCGCCGCGTTCGACCTGCAAACCGGCCTCGGGATCATCCAGCTGGACGGGAGCCGCTGCCCGGTGCTCGCCGACGGACTGGCCTTCACCGGCGGCAACCAGATCACCGCGATCGACGTGGACCATCCCGAGGTGACCGTCACCGTGAACAAGAAGGGCAACGAACAGACCTCGGTGACGTTCCCGAAAAGATGGACGGCATCGATCAAGTGCGACCTGTTCCTGAAAGCCGGATCCCGTCTCTACGGCAGCCGCGACCGCAAGCTGATGGCGATCGACCTGCCGGAGAACCAGCGTGCGGCAAAGCTCGCCTGGTCCCAACCGCTCGAAGGTGTCTCGGCCGAGGGTTCGATCGCCAGCATGCTCGTCGCCGACGGTCGCCTGGTGGTGGTGACCACCGAGGGAGCAATCTCCTGCTACGGGGCCGACAAGGTCGAGAGCCCCGTCGAGTTCGCCCTGCCGACGAAAACGTCGCTCGCTGACAACCACCCTTGGGTCAAGGCCGCCGGAATTCTGACCGAAACGGTCTCATCCCCAACCGGCGGCATCGCCGTCGTCCTGGGCCTGGACAACGGCCACCTGATGCGTGGACTGGCGCATCATCCGAAGTGGCAGGTGATCGGCATCGACGGTGATGCCGGGCGTGTCGACCGGATTCGTCGCAGCCTGGACGCGGCCGGGGTGCCACGAAATCGGGTCGCTGTGCACCACGCCGATCCCCTTACCATCGGGTTGCCTCCCTACCTGGCCCACCTGGTCACCACCGAGAACCTCGGGGCGTCCGGGTTCGACAGGACCGAGCGATTCGCCGCACAGGTCTTCGGCGTGCTGCGGCCCTACGGGGGCCGTGCCCTGCTGCCGCTCTCCAACGCCCAGCACGCCCGACTGGCCGCCGCGGTGGCCGGGGAACGCTGTCCTGGACACCGCCTGGCTGCGGCCGACGGACAGACCACCCTGACCCGCCCGGGTCCCCTGCCCGGCTCGGCCTCCTGGACCCACCAGTACGCCGACGTGGGCAACACCTCGGTCTCCAACGACGACCGAGTCAAGGCTCCGCTGGGGCTGCTGTGGTTCGGCGGAAGCTCCAACCGCACCATCCTGCCGCGGCACGGTCACGGCCCGACCGAACAGGTGGTCGGGGGCCGGCTGTTCATCGAGGGACCCGACCTGATGCGGGCCGTCGATGTCTACACCGGGCGAGTGCTCTGGGAGGTCTCGCTGCCGGGTGTCGGGCAGGCCTTCAACTTCACCGGTCACCAGCCCGGAGCCAACGCCACCGGCAGCAACTACGTCAGCGTCGAAGACGCCGTCTACATCGCCTACCAATCCCGTTGCGTCAAACTGGATTCGGCCACCGGGGAGGTGATTGCCGAGTTTCCTCTGCCGGCACTCGGCGACGGAGCCAAGCCGAAATGGGGCTACATCGCCGTCACCGGTGACCTGCTGATCGCCGGGGCCGAACCACTGGTGTACGAGGGGAAGCGGGTCGGCAGCAACACCCACGACGGCACCACCAGCCGTTACCTGGTCGTGATGGACCGACACGACGGCAAGGTGCTCTGGACCCGCGAGGCCCACTACGCGTTCGGCCACAACGCGATCGTCGCCAGCAACGACCTGCTGTACGCGATCGACCGGCTGCCCGAGACGATCGTCGCGCTGATGGCCCGCCGGGGCCGCAAGCCGACGGGCAAACCACGACTGGTTGCCTTCAACGCCAGGACCGGCAAGGAGGCCTGGAGTACCACCGAGAATGTCTTCGGGACGTGGCTGGGATTCTCCAAACAACACGACCTGCTGCTGCAGTGCGGCCGACCGGCACGGGACATGCTCACAAACGAACCCGCCGACCGGATGATCGTCTACCGCGCCCGCTCGGGGAAGATCCACTGGGACAAGAAACTGAGCTACGGCGGACCCTGCCTGCTGCACGGCGAGATGATCATCACGCAGGGCGAGGCCGTGTCGTTGCTGACCGGTGAGCCCTTCACTCGCACCAACCCGCTGACCGGACTCACTCAACCCTGGGGCTACACCCGCAACTACGGCTGCAATTCGGCGGTGGCCAGCCGGCACCTGCTGACGTTCCGCTCGGCAGCGGCCGGCTACTTCGACATGAATCGGGACGGCGGGACCGGCAACCTGGGGGGATTCCGCTCGAGCTGTTCGTCGAACCTGATCTGTGCCGACGGAGTATTGAATGCTCCCGACTACACCCGCACCTGCAATTGCTCGTACCAGAACCAGGCCTCGCTGGCCCTGATCCACGATCCCCGGATCGAGATGTGGACCTTCAACCAGCTGAAAACCGGCAACTCACCGCTGAAACACCTGGGGCTGAACCTGGGTGCCCCGGGTGACCGGCCCGACGACGACGGCACACTGTGGCTCGAACACCCGGCGGTGGGCGGCCCGTCACCGAAGATCCAGGTGACGGTGAAGCCCGAATCGGTCGAGTGGTTCCTGGGTCACTCGGAACGGATCGAAATGGGCAAGGAGAGCGGCCCGACCTGGGTGGGAGCCTCGGGTGCCCGCGGCATTCACTCACTCGGTATCGGTCTGCCCGGAAAAGCGACCTACCGGGTGAGACTCCACTTCACCGAGCCCGACCGAATCAAGTCGGGAGCGAGACGATTTTCGATCACCGTCGGCGGAAAAATGATCCGTCGCGACCTGGACCTGGTCGCCACCGTCGGCGTCGGCAAGACACTGGTGGTGGAAGTCGATTCGGTGGAGGTCGACGGAAAACTCGACGTGGTGCTGACTCCGGCGACCGGCTCGCTGCCACCGGTGCTGAGCGGTGTCGAGGTCCACATGGTGCGGTGAATCTTGGTTGGCCACGTTGGTCACCACACCACCCGATCCTCTATGCTGGACGACCCAGTCAACCGGAGCGATTCGAGACAGATCATGCCGTCCACGACACGGGAACTCGACCGACGCCGCGGTGCAGTGAGCAAGCACGCCCTGGTGGCCATCATCGGCCTGCTGGTACTGGTCGCCCTGGGAGTCTTGCTGGGCCAGATGGGGCAGGTAGCACCCCGTAGATCGACAGACGGCGGCGAGACGACAGTCACCTCGCTGACGTTCTTCTGCGCCGCGGGAATCCGCAAGCCGGTCGAGGCGGTTGCCAAGCAGTACCTCGAAGAATACGGAATCCAGGTCAACCTGGATTACGGCGGTTCCAACACCCTGCTGAGTCGCATCGAGACGGCCAGGACCGGGGACCTGTACCTGGCGGCCGACGAGAGCTACATCGAGATGGCCCGCAAAAAGGGACTGGTTGCCGAATCGCTCTCGCTGGCGAAAATGAAACCGGTGATCGCCGTGGCCGACGGCAACCCCAAGAATATCACCCGGATCGAAGACCTGCTCCGCAAAGATGTCCGCACCGTGCTGGGCAACCCCGACCAGGCGGCCGTCGGCAAGAAAACCCGCAAGCTCCTGAAGGCATCGGGGCACTGGGCGAAGCTCGAAGCCCTGGTCCGTCAGACCGGGACGTTTCAGCCAACTGTGCCCGAAGTGGCCAACACGGTGAAGATCGGCGGAGCCGACGCGGCGGTGATCTGGAACACGACCACCAAGATCGTCGACGGGATCGAGGCGATCGAGGTCCCCGAACTGGACAAGGGAGAGGTGCTGGTCACCGTGGGTGTATTGACCACCGCGGTCAATGCGACCGAGTCACTGAGATTCGCCCGTTACCTGGCCGCCTCCGACCGCGGCCTGAGGGAATTCCGCAAGTTCGGCTTCACACCGGTCGAGGGCGACAAGTGGGCCGAGGTTCCCGAGTTGACCTTTTTCTGTGGATCGGTCAACCGCCGGGCGGTCGAACAGGCAATCAAGGGCTTCCAGACTCGCGAAGGCGTCCAGATCAACACCGTCTTCAACGGCTGCGGCATCCTGACGGCGCAGATGAAGACGATCACCGACAAGAAGCTGACCGGCTTCCCCGACACCTACATGGCCTGCGACAAGTACTACCTGGAGATCGTCGACGGGTTGTTCCAGGACGCGATCGAGATCTCCGACACCGAGGTGGTGATCGCGGTGCCCAAGGGGAACCCCAAGCGGATCAAGTCCCTGGCGGACCTGGCGCGTCCCGGCGTGCGGGTCGCCGTCGGGCAACCCGACCAGTGCACCATAGGCGTGTTGACCCGGCAGGTGCTGGAAGCCGAGAAGGTCTACGAGCCGGTGATGGCCAACGTCGTTACCCAGACAGCCACCTCGGCCCTGTTGATCGCTCTGGTCTCGACCGGAGCCGCCGACGCATCGCTGGCATACCTGACTGATACGCGGTCCGAGAACGAGAAGGTGGACGCAGTCCGGATCGAGTCGACGGCGGCCAAGGCGATCCAACCAATGGGCATCGCCAGGTCCAGCCGCAACAAGCACCTCGCCCGACGCCTGATGCGGGCGATCACCCGGGCCCGGTCCGACTTCGAAGCGGCCGGATTCCACTGGCGGTTCGAAGCCGACGCCTCCGGTTCCTAGGCGGTTCACCAATCGCCACCCGCTTTTCGAAACCTGCTCATTCGACGTCGAAACCATGTCCACCGCCAACGTCGACGCAGCGGAACAGCGGTACCACCCCCCTTCCGACACTCCGTTCCTGGTCAGCCTGGGGATCATCTCGAGCGTCTACGTCCTGCTGCTGATCGCATTGCTGGTCGGTGACGTGGCCTACATAGCCACCGGAAACCTGGCCGACACCGTGGGATTGCCCGTTTGGCTCGAGTGGTCTCGACCGGCACTGCGGCCGTTGCTGTCGATGGTGGCGACACTGGGCACGCCCGAGATCCGCTACTCGGTCCAGTTGACGATGATCAGTTGCCTGTTCTCGGCGGTGCTCTCGCTGTTCGTCGCCGTCCCCACCTCCTACCTGCTCAGTCGATACAACTTCCCCGGCAAGAACCTGCTGGACGCGATCCTGGACATCCCCATCGTGTTGCCCCCGCTGGTGGTGGGACTGAGCCTGCTGATCCTGTTCCAGTACGTGCCCGACATCACCATCGGGGCGGAGACGTACAGCCTGCGGAACGCGATCGTTTTCCAGGTGCCGGCGGTGGTGCTGGCCCAGTTCATGGTCGCCGCAGCGTTCGCAGTGCGGGTGATGAGGGCGACGTTCGACCAGGTCGATCCACGACCCGAGCAGGTGGCATTGACGCTGGGTTGCAGCCAGTCACAGGCTTTCTGGCGAGTCGTGCTGCCACAGTGCGGCAACGGGATGCTGACGGCCGGCACGCTGGCGTGGGCCCGGTCGCTGGGAGAATTCGGCCCGCTGCTGATTTTCGCCGGAGCCACCCGGATGAAGACCGAGGTGCTTTCGACCACGGTGTTTCTCGAGTTGAGTATCGGCAACCTCGAGGGAGCCGTAGCGGTGTCGCTGTTGATGGTCATTTGTGCCGTCGTGGTGCTGGTGATCGCCCGGATCTGGGGATCTCGTGGGTTGTCGTTGTGACGACGAGTCGAGACGATCGAGGGCATCCCGAAAGGACACGCCATGCAGGTCACCGTCGAGTACGCCGCCCAGATCAAGACGATCGCCGGAGTGGCCAGTGAAGTGATCGAAATGGACGGGCCGTGCCCGGTCGCCGAGATCGCTCGACAAGTCGCTGCGAGCCGAGGCGAAGAGTTGGCCGAGATCCTGCTCGACGACGATGGACAGCCCCGTCCCTCGATCCTGGTCTTCCAGGGCGAGGACCAGGTCCGCTGGGACGACACCTCGACGGTCGTCTCCGACGGTGACACCATCACACTGCTCTCGCCCGTCTCGGGCGGCTAGCCCTGACCCTCCACCAGGCTGCCATGGCTCCGTTGACCGACCACGAAAAAGCCGTTTACGAATGGCAGATCTGGGTGCCCGGGTTCGGCGAAGCCGGACAACAAGCTCTCAAGGACGCCTCGGTGCTGGTGTCCCGGATCGGCGGACTGGGCAGCGTGGTGGCCTACGAGTTGGCCGCGGCAGGAATTGGACGCCTGGTGCTGGCCCACGCCGGTGACATCAAACCCAGCGACCTGAACCGGCAGTTGCTGATGACTCACGACGGGCTGGGCAGTTCCCGGGTCGAATCGGCACAGCGACGGCTCAAGGAACTCAACCCGCGGCTGGAAGTCCTGGCGATCCCCGAGAACATCACCGAAGAGAACGCCGCGAAGCTGGTGGGCGAAGTCGACCTGGTGGTCGACTGTGCACCGCTGTTCCCCGAGCGATTCGCGATGAACCGCCAGTGCATCGAGCAGGGCAAACCGCTGGTCGACTGCGCCATGTACGACTGCGAGTTCCAGGTCACCACGATCCTGCCGGGGCAGACTCCCTGCCTGGCCTGCCTGTACCCCGAAGATCCTCCCGCGTGGCGCCGCGAATTTCCCGTTTTCGGAGCCGTCTCGGGCACGGTGGCTTGTCTCGGAGCCATGGAAGCCATCAAGGTATTGGGGAGCTTGGGGGAACCGTTGGCCGGCACGCTCCTGACCTGTGACCTCCGCGACATGAGTTTTCGACGACGACGCCTGCTGAAGCGTGAAGATTGCCCTGTCTGCGGAACGTCGTCCGAGGCCCCCCCGAAATGACCTCTCCCAACGACCCCCCCGCCGATGCAGCCGCCGGACGCGACGAACCGGTCATCCAGGTCAGAGATCTCCAGAAGACCTACTACGACGGTTGGTTTCGCCGCCGGAAGATCGAAGCCCTGAAGAAGGTCTCGCTGGAGGTGGGTCGAGGCGAGATCTTCGGTTTGCTGGGACCCAACGGGGCCGGCAAGACCACCCTGATCAAGGTCCTGCTGGGCATCGTTCACAAGACCGCGGGTGAAGCGAACCTGCTGGGCCAACCGGCCGGACGTCGGCTGGGTCGGAAGCGGGTCGGCTACCTGCCCGAGGGCCACCGGATTCCGCGGCACCTGACCGGCAACACGGCACTCGAGTACTACGGCAGTCTCAGCGGGATGTCGGTTGCCGACACCCGCCGCCGCCGCGGCGAACTGCTCGAAATGGTCGGCCTGGCCGACTGGGGACGCACCGTCGTCACCAAGTACTCCAAGGGCATGCTGCAACGGCTCGGGCTGGCCCAGGCCATGCTGCACAAACCCGACGTGCTGGTGCTCGACGAACCCACCGACGGAGTCGATCCCGTGGGCCGCTCGGAAATCCGGGACGTGCTGAACCTGCTCAAGAGCCAGGGCAGGACCATCTTCCTCAACAGTCACCTGCTGCAGGAAATCGAGCTGATCTGTGACCAGGTGGCGATCCTGTTCCAGGGCGAGGTGCTGAAGGTGGGTCCGGTCGAGGAAGTGACCAACCTGACCGACGCCGGCTCGGCCGACGTCACCCTGGAACTCGAAGGAGACGGCGATGCGATTGCCCGACTGCTGCCGGACACGGTTGGAGACCGCGAGCAGGCCGGGGAGACCCGTTGGCGGGTGACGCTGCAGCCGCTGAAGCAGGATCGCATCGACTCCCTCATCGACCAGCTCCGGGCCGCTGGAATCAGCATCGTCGCGATCACCCGGCAGAAGCTGACTCTGGAGGAGGCTTTCCTGAGGCTGGTGCGCGGCGCGGCGGGGGGTGAGTCATGAGAGCCTACCTGGCCGTGATCAAGGACTCGTTCCGCGAGGCGTTCTCCTCGAAGATCCTTTGGGTCCTGATCGTGATGATCGCCCTGTTCCTGGCCCTCCTGGCCGGGCTCTCGGTCGCCCCGGCCGAGCGAACCGGGCTCGATTTCCCCGACGTCTTCGACTGGCCCGAACTGGCCACACGGCTGCGCGACGCCGAGGCCGACAGCCCGGCGGGGCAGCTCCGGGGCCGATTCCCCGCCGACTTGCAGTCCGATCTCCGCGGCTTCCAGCATGATGGCGAGAACCGGCGTGTCTTCCGTGATCTCCGCCGTCAACTCAACGAACAACTCACCACCGATGACTTCGCCACTGCGATCGTGGTGCCCGAGGAGAAACTGTCCGAAGAAGCCCGCGAGCTGTCCGGACGAGGTGAGGGCGTCGACGAAAAGACACGGCAACGGCTCAACCGCCTGATCCTCGAAGCCGCCTTGCCCAACGACATCCGCCCGAGCCCCGGCGAAGTCATGACACCGACCTACATCGGTTTCGAGATCTTCGACGACCTGACGCTCGACCAAGACCAACTCAGGCAGGTGATCAACACGGCCCTACAGGTCTTCATCTTCTTCTTCGTCTCGGTGATGGGGACATTGATCGCCATCGTGGTCACCGCGCCAATCGTTCCACGGATGTTCGAGCCCGGGGCCATCGATCTGCTGCTCTCCAAACCCGTCTCACGATCCCTGCTGTTTCTCTCGAAATTCTTCGGCGGCTGTGCCTTCACGATCGTCAATGCCGCATTCCTGATCGGCGGCATGTGGCTGATCATCGGGATCCAGTTCGGCGTCTGGAGCAACGGGCTGTTGTTGAGTCTGCCGGTCTACCTGTTCCTGTTCGTACTCTACTACTCGGTCTCGGCCGCAACCGGGGTTGTCTTCCGCGGACCGATCATCTCGGTCGTGATGGTCGGGTTGTTCTGGTTCGCCTGCTTTGTCGTCGGCACGGCCAAGGAGACCGCCGAGCAGTTCGAGATCAACGGCTCGCGGATCCACACGATCGTGCCGGTCGACGATGCGCTCCTGGCCTCCAATTCCGCCGGTGACCTGCAGATCTGGTCCACGGAATCCAAGACCTGGGAGCGGGTGTTCGATCCGGGTCCGAACCAACTGGGCGGCGTGGCGGCGATGGCCATCAGGGCCCAGCAGGGATTCCCCTTCCTGGGGCCGATCTACGACAAGCAGAAACAGCGGATCATTGCGATCACCAAGCCGACGCCGATCTTCATGCCCGGCGGGGGACCGTCCCGCATGTACATCGGACGACCGGACGATAACTGGTCCCGTCGCGGCGGCGCCATACTCCGCATGGCGCCACGGTCGATTTTCCTCTCGCCGGAAGGCGAGATCCTCGTGGCAGGCCCGACCGGACTACAACGGTTCACCGGAGACGCCGAGACCCCGCAACGGCCGTTCCGGGTCTTCGGTCTCGACCTGGGCAGCCGGTCCGATGCCGGACGGTTCGTCGAAGCCACTCCCGATGAGATGCCTCGATGGAAGAGCCCGTTCGCAGCGACGATTGATCCGGACCGCGGCCATGTCGTCATCTACAGCGACGGAACATTGTCCCTGTTGTCGCCCGAGAAGAACGACGAGCAGGTGATCTACACGCCCGGAGCCAATCGCGACCTGGATACCGACGAGGCGGCCCTGCTGGCCGTCGCCGGAAACACGCTGCTGGTCGCCTTGGCCGACGGCAACTACCGGTTGCTGGATGCCACGACGCTGGAACCGAAAACGACGATCGAGGGTCCCGAAAAGCCGCGGTGGGCCGCCGGTTCGCCCGATGGTCGCTTCCTGGCCGTCCTGTCTCACACCTCCAGTGCCTGGCTTTTCGACGTGGCCAACGGGAAACCGGTCACCAACGGAGCCATCTCCGCTGACATTCACGCCATGGCCTTCACCGACAGCAGTTCGCTGCTGGTGGGTGACCTGTTCATGAGAGCCACCGAGTACAAGCTGCCGGACTTCTCGGTCGAGGCCAGCTACGACCCGCCGCTGTCGACTCTCCAGAACGTCTACCGCTACGCCCTGCTGCCGATCTACACGGTCTTCCCCAAGCCGGGAGAGCTCAACGCGGTCATCACCCGCCTGTTCCAGGAAGACAGCACGGTGGCGATGTCGGGCAACAACGACGACCTGCAGGCCGACCAGGTCGAGATCGACATCCAGACCCCGCTGGTCTCCAACGCCATCTTCCTGATCATCGTGCTGGCCCTGACGTGCCTCTACGTGTCACGGAAGGACTTCTAGCAGCCGGGTTCTATCCCAGCACGCCCTCGACCACGGTGGCCCGGGGATCGACCAGCCGGATCGGGCGACCGACATTCGAGACGTTCTGCTTCTCGGCGTCGATGCCCAGCGCGCCGCAGACGGTCGCCAGCAGATCACCGGTCGTGATCGGACGGTCGGCCACCCCGGTCCCGTCGGCGGTGGTCCTGCCCGCCGCCTGGCCACCCTTGACTCCCCCACCGGCCAACACGGTCGACCAGGCGTTGGGGAAATGATCCCGCCCCTGGTTGGGATTGATCTTCGGTGTGCGACCGAATTCCCCCATCCAGATCACCAGCGTCGATTCCAGCAGCCCGAGACGACTCAGATCGGCCAGCAAGGTGGCCCAGCCGGAATCGAGCGTCGAGCTGAGCCGCTTGACGGTGTCGAAGTTGTTCTGGTGAGTGTCCCAGCCCAACTGCATCTGGGCATCGGCCCCGTTGAGCGACACCTCGACAAACGGCACACCTCGCTCGATCAGCCTCCGGGCCAAAAGGCACCCCTGACCAAACCGGTTGCGGCCGTAGGCGTCGCGGACGACGGTGGGTTCGTCGTCGAGGTCGAAGGCCGCCACCGACTCGGACCGCATCATCCGCACCGC
>Ga0310123_10000099_pt1 | contig 72540 bp, 78 predicted proteins | sample CB6_AW_1057_MG_FD_203505 | JGI IMG/M metagenome (GOLD analysis project Ga0310123, IMG submission 203505) | Marine microbial communities from Western Arctic Ocean, Canada - CB6_AW_1057 | ecosystem: Environmental > Aquatic > Marine > Oceanic | place: Canada: Western Arctic Ocean | collected...
CCTCGTACTCCCCGGCCCGGCCAGGACCCTATATGCGTACCAAGTCCAGGCTTGCCCAGACGTAGCCGCATCAGCGGGCAACGCTGGAGCTGTCGAAGCTCACGTGCGCTACCTCTCCGACGACGCTCTCGAGGGGCGTGAGGTCGGAACGCGAGGCGCCCGCTGTGCGGCAGACTACATCGCCCACCAACTCGAGGCAATCGGACTCGAAGGCGCCGGCCGTGACGGCAGCTACTTCCAGAGTTTCCCGGTCCGAGCAGGCTCGCTGCTAGGCGAACAAAACACACTGCGAGACGCAGGAATCAGCTACCCCGTCGGATCGGAGTGGATCCCGCTGGGATACTCCGCGTCGACCTCGATTACGGCAGAGCTGATCTACGGGGGTGACGGCATAAACAGACCGGGAGATCCGGACAACGAATATCCCAAACTCGACATCGACGGTCGAATCGTCGTCGTGGAGGAGGGGGACCTCCGGTTCTCCTCGAGTCGAGCGCTCCAGGCGGACACCCACTTCAAGGCGTCGGTGGCTGCCGGACGTGGGGCCGGCGCCCTTCTCGTGCTCTTACGTGAGGATCGAGAGCTCCCCGAACTCTTCACGGAGACTCGGTCCGCCCTCCGGATTCCCGTGGCTGCACTGGCAGGAGATGCGGCCGCGAGCATCCGACACGCCGCTCGCAGTGGCGGTACCGCTACCATGGTGACCTCCGTACGACCGCGAGCCGTGGAGGCCCGCAACGTCGTAGCGTTCCTGCCGGGAGCCGACCCAGACCTGGCTCGAGAAGTGGTCATCGTCGGAGCTCACTACGATCACCTCGGATTGGGCGGTGAGGGATCCCTCGAACCCGACGCTGTCGGTGTCGTTCACAACGGAGCCGATGACAACGCCAGCGGCACCTCGGGACTGATCGAAGTCGCACACCGCTTAGCCATGGGGGACCGCGAGCCGGCCCGGTCCATCCTCTTCCTCGCGTTCACCGGCGAGGAGAAGGGCCTCTGGGGCTCGGCCACCTACGTGAGAGAGCCGCTCGTACCGCTCGACCGGACGGTCGCGATGCTCAACATGGACATGATCGGCCGACTCGAGGGTCGGCCCCTCATGGTCATGGGCGTGGGGACTGCTGAGGAGTGGCTGGAGGTGCTCAAGACAGCCAACGGCGAGCTGACCCGACCGCTCACGATCGCTACCGCACCGGACGGATTCGGGCCGTCGGATCACGCATCCTTCTACGGAGAAGGCATTCCCGTACTCCACTTCTTCTCCAACACGCACGAGGACTACCACCGTCCCTCCGACGACTGGGAGAAAATCGATGGGGACGGTCTGCGTCAGATCGTAGATCTCGTGACCGAGCTCACACTCGACTTGGCCGGAGAGGAAGGCGCGGCACGGAGGGTCGCCATCACTCCCATTCAGGCCTCTGAAGTGCCGGCACACGGACAGACATCGTCCAACACCAGTGGCGGATATGGCCCCTATCTCGGGACGATCCCCGACATGATCCCGACGGACTTCGGTCTACGGCTGTCGGGCGTCAGAGAGGGGAGCCCAGCAGACATCGCGGGCCTGATGAGAGGGGACATCGTAGTGGCCTTCGCCGGCAAGGAGATCGGGGACATCTACGCCTATACGTATGCCCTCCAGGAGCACGAGGCTGGGGACGAGGTCGAGATCGTGGTCATGCGGGACGGTGAGCGCGTGAGCGTGACGGCCGTGCTAGGAGACCGGCGGTAACTCCAGTCTGGGGTTATCCCAGCAGATCCAACTGTCCGGGCACTTCCTCTCCCCCCTCTTCACGCGACTCTTTCTTCTGCTCACCGCCGCCATACGCCTGCGTCACGGCTACGACACGATCCCCGGCGGACGGTTTGACGAGGGACCGCCCCTTTTTCCGTCTTCCCTGTGACGCAATTTGATCGACCTGCAGACGGTGCACCTCACCTCCCGCCATTACCACCATCACCTCGTCACCCTCCAGTACTTCGAGGACCGAAACCAGAGCCGTTCCCTCCCCCGACGGAACCGCCAACGTACCTAGCCCCCCCCTCTTTTGTAGTGGAAACTCCCCGACTTCAGTTCGCTTGCCACTACCGTCCTCTGCAACGCTCAGAACCCAAGCGTCTCTCCGAATCAGCAGCATCCCAACGACCGTATCGTCGCCCTGAAGATCGATGCCCTTTACTCCCCGCGCCGTGCGTCCGAAAACCGACAGATCAGACTCCGGAAAGCGGATCGCTCGGCCGGCCCTCGTGATCAGCATGATCTCCGCATCACCATCGGAAAGCCGCACGTCCAGAACACGGTCTCCCTCCTTCAAGCCCGCCGCAATGACCCCCCCGGAGCGCGGATTTGCGAAGTCCGCGAGTCTGGTCCGCTTCATCAATCCGTTCCTCGTGAGGAACACGACGAAGAGCTCTGCGGACAGATCGTCCGCCGCCAACAGGCTCACGACCGGGTCCTGGCGGCCCGCCGGCGTCAGTGCGTATATGGACCGCCCTCTCGAAGCTCGGCCACCCTCGGGGACGTCGAGCACGGGAAGAAAGTGTAGATGACCGTTTTCGGTGAAGGCCAGCAACCACCCCTGCGTTCTCGCCACGAAGATTCGCTCGAGGTAATCGCTCTCGAAGCGCTCCATCTCCGCCAGCGCCTTTCCGGACGACACCCGGCGCCGATGGATGTGCATCGGGATCCTCTTGACGAACCCCTCGTGGCTGACGGTGATCACCGCGTCCTCGTCCGCCACCGCGGTCTCCACTTTCATCTCGGCGGACTCGTCGTCGTCCAGGATCACGGTACGACGATCGTCTCCGTACTTCTCCACGAGTTCGTCTAGCTCTTCCAACATGATGTCGAGTTTCCGTGCCTCACTCTTGAGGATGGCCCTCAGATCCTTGATGACGGTCCTGAGCTCCTTGAGTCTCTTCTTGAGCTGGTCCTGTTCGAGCGCGGTCAACTTCGCCAAACGCATATCGAGGATGGCGGCGGCCTGGACCTCAGAGAGCCCGAGGAAGTCCTGTAGCTTGATCGACGCCTGGCCACGGTCCGCCGACCCACGGATGATCGCGATGACTTCGTCCAGGGCGCCGAGGGCAGCCCCCAGGCCCTCGAGGGTATGGCTCTCCGCTTGCGCCTTCTCGAGATCGTGTTGGGAACGTCGCTGGATCACCTCGACTCGGTGATCCCTGAATCGCTCCAGAAGCTGGAGAAGTGTGAACTCTTTCGGCTCTCCGTGGTCCAGCGCGATCATGATCGCCCCGAACGTGCTCTGGAGGCTCGTCTTCCGCTGGAGGAGCCGAATGACGCCGCCAGCTTTCGCCCCCCGCTTTAGCTCCACTACGAGCCGGACCCCGTCACGGTCCGACTCGTCCCGCATGTCGGTGACGTCGCCGAGGCCTCCCTTCCTGGCTAGATCCGTGATCTGCCTGATAATCCGGCCTTTGGAGACCGCATAGGGGAGCTCCGTCACCACCAACTGCTCCTTCCCACCCCTCAGCGCCTCCTTGACGATACGAGCACGCATTACCATGCGGCCCCGCCCACGCTCGTACATGTCACGGATTCCGTCCCGCCCAACCACGAATCCACCCGTGGGGAAGTCCGGGCCGGGAAGGTGTTTCATCAACATGTCGGTGGTAGGATCGGGCTCCTCGATCAGCGCCCTCAGGGCGGCCGCCACCTCCCGAAGATTGTGAGGCGGCACGTTGGTGCTGAGACCTACCGCGATCCCGGAGGAGCCGTTTATGAGGAGATTCGGCACCTTGGAGGGAAGAACCGTGGGTTCGGTCCGCTGACCGTCGAAGTTGTCGACGACATCGACCGTTTCCTTCTCGATGTCGGCCAACACGTCCTCGGAGATCGGCGGAAGCTTGACCTCGGTGTATCGATACGCCGCCGCCGAATCACCGTCGATCGATCCGAAGTTGCCTTGACCATCTATGAGTGGGTAACGGAGCGAGAAATCCTGCACCATGCGTACGAGGGCGTCGTACACGGCGGAGTCTCCGTGGGGGTGGTACTTGCCCAGCACGTCTCCGACCACCGTAGCGCTCTTCTTGTAAGGTCTCTCCGGGCGCAGTCCTGCCTCGTGCATGGCGAAAAGGATGCGGCGGTGCACCGGCTTGAGCCCATCACGAACGTCGGGTAGAGCTCGCTGGACGATCACGCTCATGGAGTAGTCCAGGAAGGAATCTCTCATCTCTTCCTCGATGAGCCTTGGCAGGATACGCTCGCGCATCTGGGCCGTCATTCCATCTCCCGTAGACCGAATAAATACCGAATATCAGGACGCCTCGGCATGAAGCTTCGCGAACGATCTCAGGATGGACAAGGCAAATCAAGCGGAGCAAAAACGCGAAGAGCCGCGAGTCGAATCCGACCCGCAACTCCTGAATCTGCCACTATGGGCCAACCACTTCGCTCCCCGGGACCGCCCTCCTCGGCGATCTCCTGTACTACACGGTTTCTCAGCTCTTCTGAGGCACGACCGTTCGTCTGCGACCGACCCAGTGCCGCGAGAAAGTGTTTTTCGAATTGGACTCCGGGATAGCACGCCTTGCAGACATCCAGATGACGGCGCACCTCTTCCTCTGAAGCAGACTCGAGCTCCCCGTCCAAATATTCGAACATCCGGGTAGCGGCGTCATCACAGGAGATCATTCCCCCCGCTGATGAGCCGGCCATTTGCCGCCCGTTCGTTCGGCCGAACAGCCTCTTCAGTGCATTAAAGATAGTCATCTATCGGTCCCCGACCGCCTCCGAGATATACCCCATCTCCACGGCGTACTCGTATAACTGCTTCTGAAGCTGGCGTCGCCCTCTGAACAATCGACTCTTCACGGTTCCGACCGGGGACCTCCATGACCTCCGCGATCTCGTTATAGGAGAGATCCTCGAGGTCCGAAAGGACTACAGCCATGCGATACTCTCCGGGCAAAGCATCGATCGCCGCCAAGATCTCTTCATCGACTATCGACTGAAAAAAAGCGCCCTCCGGATCGGAGTCGTGCGACGCCGCAAATACGGGAGCTTCCCGACTGAGCGCTCTCGGGTCCTCATACGCCGCCTCGGCTACGATTTCATCGTGCCGTTGCACTCGCTCCCGCTGCCTGAGAAACACATTCCTACAAATGGTGCATAGCCAACTCTTGCAGCGGGTTCCCGGAGTGTATTAATCCCAGGCTCGAAAAGCCCTGAAATAGGTATCCTGGACGAGGTCTTCGGCGCTGTCCTTGCCGCCAGAAAGCCGCAACGCGAACCGATAGACGGCATCCATATGGGGAATCGCTTCGTCCTCGAAACTCACCTTCTGGCGAGATCCCGACCCCGCCTGACGGTCACTCATCTTCCAAGCTCAATCCGGGAAGACGAATTCTGAGGCAAGGCGGTCGGTTGCCGGTCCACCTGTGACCAATTCGATCAAAGCCTCCATCTCTCTACCGACCTCGGCGAGGCGAGACTGTACCGACAACGCATGGGCAAAATCGAAGTAGGCAGCCACGGCTCCTTCATCGGCAGGATGCGTCGCAGTCACCGTGACCTCCAGTTCAATCCGATGAAGCTCGACGATGACCGTTACCGCGCGGTGAAGAGACCTCTGTTCGGCGAGCGTCGTAATCGAAAAGTCACCGCCAAGCCTGGGCATCAACGAAGCCATCCGTTCCCGTGCTTCGGGCGGCGCCGCAACCATACCCTGCCCTGGCGCGTCCTCGTCCAGGATATGGCGCGCACCTGCCTTCAGCGCCGTCAACTCCTCGAAATTGCAATGGACGATCACGGATGGCTCCTCATCCGACAGTGGCATCTCCTTCTTTTACTTACCTACGGGATGGTTGTTTCAGCAAGGGGAGAATCTCCGTCGACCGCATCGACGCGGTCGCGAGCGCCCGGCTCAAGCCGACGCGCCCTGAGCGCCGAGCGGCCCCTCCACCAATAACGAGATGGACACTTGGTGCTCACCATCTACTTTCACGTCGAAGCTGTAGCGCCCCGGACCGGCGAATACCAGCCCATCGAGGTTGAGCACGTGGGGCACGCGAATGCCGCCAGTCGCTCCCGCACCGCCCCCCAAATGCATCTCACCGTTCAGTGAGAGCACCTCGACGCCCTGAGGATCGGTTAGACGGATCGCCATCTCGTGGGCACCAATTTCCTTGGTGCCGGCCGTGATACGTAGGACCAATGAGATCCGCCCGTGCTGGGCCGGGAACTGTGAGACGCTGATGCGATCGAAGACGCCCAGGATGTTCACCTTTCCCGAGGCGTCGATCGTGGCAGCGTCCGCCAGAAGAGCCAGGTCGACCTCCATGTCATCCTCTCCCTTGGACTTCGGCGCTACGCCAACAGCCGGTCACGGAGGACCAAGCCAGCCACGAGGTCAATAAGAGCATGTGCGACCATCGGAGGCCAGAGGGATCCGGTGTATATGAACGCCGCCCCCATGAAGAAACCCACGACGCCCGTCCTAACCACCCCGAGCTTCCCCTGATAGGAATGTAGGACTCCAAAGGCGAAGGAGGTCGAGACCAGCGCAAAGAACGTCGACCCGGTTGCCATGATCAACACGGATACGGCATAGCCACGGTACGTCAACTCTTCCCCCAGGCCCGCACAAACGGAGAGTCCGGCGAAGAGCCCCTTCTCCCTTGATGTGACAGGCATGAGGTCCCGCACGATCGCATTCTCGACCGATCCGGTCTTTTCCCGGATCAGAACAAAAGCCCCGAACGTCATGATCCCTACGGCTACGAGCGCCACGGTCCAGAGCAACTCGTAAGCGACCCCTCTGACGTGGACGTGCAATCCCAATCGCTCCGGTCCCAGGGTCTGGAGGCCGAGTCCGAGGCTGAGCAACCCGAGCACCATGATCGAGACGCCCGACGTCAGGTAGGCCTGTGTACGCTCGATGACCAGGTCCTCCCCCCCATCGGCCTGCGCGATCGCCAACGCAGGGAGTAGCTCTAGGAGGACCGCGAGGAACAGCGCGTCGACGAGTGCGAGGGGCGTGGTGAGGACGAGCACCAGAACGACGATCGGATAACCGAACAGGCCGAGTAGGGCGACGGTCACCAGCCGCCACCCCGAGCCACTATCGCCACCAGTTCTTCCATTCTGTCACACGCCCCCGACGAGCCGAAAGGGCCACCGTTCTGTTTCGCTCTCGAGCCTTCCGGTCGTCACATCAGGTGGTGACTCTAGAATTTTGAAGGGACCGTCGCTAGCCTAGTGATCGAGAAATGGCGGATCCCAACCTCCCAACATCGAAGTTCATATGGCAACAGCGGAAGAAAACCACAAGGCGATCTTTCGGGTGCTGGATTCGATGGATGCTCCTCACGGAGGCAAACTCCTGAAGCTCCGTTTCGAGTCAGGCGACACGCCGGCCACGCGCGAAATCAAGGGTGCAACATTGCTGTTGGCATCCCCGGACGGTGAGGCATCGTGCACCGTAAGGGTGGAGGCGTTCGCCCTGTTCGGCGGACGACCCTCTGACGACCGGATCCGGCGGACCGGTCGAGTCGACATCCACGTGTCGGAGGTGGAAGGGAACGCCGACAATATCGGGCCAAAGTGGAGCGCTTCCGGGCCGATACCCTAGTGTGGTGCTTCAGAAGTTCGCGAGCCACCGAGAGTGCCGGAGGGTCAGGGGGTACCCTGCCGCAGGCCGGGGGGGGCTCGCTCGAACGTCTCGGCGAACCAACCTCGGTACTCGTCCTCCTTCGCGGGATTCGCCTCTAGCCATTCTCTCCTCTCCCCCTCAAATTCCTCGGGTCGAGCTGTGAGAATAAACGCGTCCAAGTAGCCGTACTCCGTCGAGTAAAGGAGTTCGTCCAGAGGGCCGTACGGTGGCATATCAAAGACCGCACGCCCATAGAGCCAAGCATCCGACACACGCGCGAGTATCGCCCTCTCCAGCGCATAACCCTCGGTGCCCACGCCCTCGGGTAAAAATTCGTCGAGGCGCTCCATCACGTTCATCATGTGGAAGTGCCCGTACAACGACATGATCGCGCCCGCGTCCGGAGTCGACATGGGAACCTGAACCTCAGTGGTGTCGTTGCTGATCCTCAGCCCTTCCCATGGATAGTTCTGCGTGGGAACGCCCTTTTGGATGATCCAGAACGAAGGGTCCGCCGCAATGTTGTCCTGCTGGTCCCGGACCCACACGTCGATCTCCTCGATCCTCGCTTCGTCGGTCCGCACTCTAACTCCCGTGGGGACGATCAGGGGACGAGGTGGCGGAAGCGGATCAATCGCGGCACAGGCGCTGGAACCGAGGGCAGAGGCAAAAAGCGCAAAGCACACCGTGGCTCTGCGCTCCAGCACTCTCGCGAATGAGATCTGTCGTTCGAAGGTCATAGCTTCACGTACTCCCGGCGGTCATCACCGAAAAATCCTTGACACGGCACCAGTCGGGGGCGGAATTGAGGGGCCCTCCATATGGATGTTGCATACTCCTCGATAGCCAAATTCGATCCGGTTACAAAGCAGGTTACCAAGCTAATGACAGAAGACGCCCGGGAGTTCCACGCTCCCCAAACGATAACGCCTGAGGGTCTTGCCGACGACCTGGCCGTACTCGTTTGGGAGAACTTCACCGATTTCGTTTCCGAGTGGGAGGGGGATTCTACGCTCGATGAGTTGAAGTTTGTCGACGCCGACGGCAAAGCTGACGAACATGCCGTCGAAGAGGCCCTTATCTTCCTCTTGTGGGCCCACACCAGAGGTGCCCAACAGGCCTTCTCGGGAGGGCCCAGCCCGAGGCCCTCAAGAGGACGCTCGATGCTCTCCATGAAGCGGTCTTCGGGGACATGGTGGAAAACGGAACGCCCAGGTCACAGCTACCGGTCTTCGAGTAGCGAGCCAGCGCGCGTTATGCCGAATACAACACGGCTACCGCGGAGTCCGATGCGAGTGTCGGGGAAGCGGTAGTTCGGCACCTGACTGCGAGTTCCGAGCCGCCTGCTACTTTCGTGGACATCGTGACCGCTAGCGCCGTCGAGATGGCAGGTCCGCTACGGGACTACCTCGAGGACGTGGAACTCATCCCGTAGCGTCCGTCGATCATCGAGGTCGCCGTTTTTCCTCGCCCTGTGAGCTCCCCTGCCACTTCATGATCTCGAAGGGGCTGCGGCACTCTCTGCACCAATAGCTCGCGACGGACAACTGCGACCCGAACGGGTTAGCCAGCTCTGTAGCGTCTCCATCACAGAACGGGCACTCCGGTGACACTGGAAGGCCGCCCGGCAGGGAGGTCGTGCGTGTTGCTCGACTCATTCGACCAGCAACATCCTGTTCAGATCCCCACGGGCGCGGCTAACTGCCTCCTCGTCCGGACAGCCAGGTCCCCGCCCTCTGGCGGAGTCCCACGCATCTCGCTCCGGATCCACGGCGACGACATCGATGTCTACCCTAGCGAGCAATTCCCCGTACCGCTCGACGAAGTGGGAGAGAAGCACAGGGCCCTCGGGCACGAGACCCGACGCCGATTGAGCCTGACCCACCTCGTCTGCCGGAGCGAGCCACGCCAAGGTGGATCCGAGCATCGAAAGTGCCGCGGCACACAGCCGGGTGCGACCCTCCGGCGAGCCTTCCGCCAACTTCCGGAACCAGGCCACCGCCAGATCGTGGTGAAAGGCCTCTTCGACAAGCATCTTGGGCACTCGGGAGCGGGCGGGTTCGTATACGCCCTCCGAGAAGCCCTCGAGGGCAACGGACAGGGCACCGTCCACCACCACGCTGGCCGCCACGAGCGCCGCCCAATCGTCTAGCGATTCGTCGAGGGCGGGGGGGTTCGCGTACTCCTGCGCTGCTCGCCCGTGCTCGACCTCGGTAGGATCCATCCCGAAGTCTTTAAGCATCGAGTACAGGAGCCGAGCGTGCCCCCACTCGTCCTGAGCCATGGAAGACGCAGCGATGCCGGTTTCGATCGAAGGAGCCCCCAGAAGCCAATCAGAGTAGCGTATCCCCATCAGGCGCTTCCCGTCGGCCAACGCGAGCAGAGCCCGACGGAGCCCCTCGCGAGCCGACGAATCAATATCCTGTGCCGTCACGACCGTTTTCTCGGGGGTCAACGGCGCGCCTCGTTCCGGGCGAAGGGTCCATCGGTACGATTCACCGGAATGATCGCAGCGCGGGGAACCACACACATTTCGAACCACCGCTCCTCATCGTAGGTCTTCCATGCGTACACCCGCGCCAATTCATCATCCAGGGCATCCAGATAACCGATGTGACGGAGCGGATCACCACGGTCCTTCCTCGCAAAAACCTCATAGTGGGACTCGTTCATGCTCTCAGCCTCCTGGCCCGCTGCCGTCCTTGTACTCGCTAGCCGACTCCGATGCCCAAGCTTCGGAGTTTGTCACGTCCCTCCTGCGTGATCCGATCGTTGGTCCAAGGAGGGGACCAGACCTCATGAATTTCAACCCCATCGATCCACGGCTCCTGCAGCAACCGATCTCTCAGGTCCTCCCGGATAAAGTCCATACAGGGACAGGCCGTCGCCGTGAAGGTCAGCTCGATTCGAACGACCGCCTCACGAAATTCCACGCCGTAGATGAGGCCCAGTTCGGTAAGGCTGATGGGGATCTCCGGATCGAGCACCTCTCCCAAAGCCTGCCACACGGCGGCAACCGCGTCCTCCGGGCTCGTCAGCCTGGGCCGGGACCAAAGGTCACGCCCTCCACTGACGTACGACTGGGTGTACGCCGGAGCCATCTCGCGAGGGTCTGCCGTGGCGAGGACCGGAATCTTCACGCGGTTCCCAGCCAGTCACCCACCTGACTTCTCGAACGCCGAAAGCACTCCACGTACCACTCGTTCATGGGCCCCCGGGCCTTCCATCGTTGGAACACCGCATCCCAGGTGATCTTCCCGTCCTCGATGTACCAACGTTTTTCGGAGGCGTCATAGTGACAGGGGAACGGATAGTCCTGGACGTATGTCTCCGTCTCTTCGTCGTAGTGCGCTGGAACATCCAGCCCCAACGATTCGCAAAGGGGCACCGTGGAGGCCATCCAAACCTGCCGAAGCTGATCGTTGCTGAGCCCCTTGAGGCGATAATCCAGTTGGCCACTATGCCGTTTCAGGCCGTCGGGGAGTCCAAACCACTCCAGGGTCATTGGAAACATCCAGTCTACCGCCCGCTGGACCATTTCACGGGCCTCTCCTCCGGCGGCGGTGAGCCGCTTCATCCAGACCTCACCATGCCTCAGATGAAACGTCTCCTCCATGCCGATCTTGATGAGCGCTCGCTTGAGCGGCCCGTACGACGTGTGCTCGTGCACATCACTGAGTAGCGTGATGCCCGCCCGATCGAAAAACCCCGTCGCCACAACGAGCTCAGCCCAGTTGTCGAGGGGTTGATCGAAGCCGTACGGGTGTTTGAATTCGTGGGGCTCCCGCCCGTAGACCAGATGCTCCTTGGACTCGCCGAGATCCTCGAGCAAACGGTACGCGATGTTGGCGTGGGCCAACTCGTCTTGAATGATGGCGTGGGCGCTGACCTGGGTGTTGGTGGACGGTGCATGACGGGCGGCCCTCCAGTACGCCGGAGCACTCATGAGCTCCGTATCGGCCTGAACCGTGAGCTGCACGATCAGAGACTTCCTATACCCGTCCGTCATCTCCTCGACGGACTCTACCAAGTATCCGTCCTGAACCTTCGCCTTCAGTTCCTCATCAGACATCGTTGGCAAAACGTTCCCCCTCTCCAGTGATTCGAACGATCGTTCGAACGAAATATCCTAAACCGCCGGCTCTTAGCGATCCAGTCCGAGGCACTGTTCGCTTCCTAGAGGCCGAGGGATGATCGAATCAATGGCGCAATTCGCTCGGGCGTCCACGGAGGATCCCACGTGAGATCGATCTCGCAGCTCTCGACTCCCTCGACGCCCGAGACGGCGGCCTTCGCGTCGTTCACGATCTGGGTCGCGGCAGGGCACATGGGGGACGTGAGCGACATCATCACGTGAACGTCGCTACCGTCCACGTCGATGTCGTAGATCAAGCCGAGAACGACCAAATCCAGGTTCAACTCGGGGTCCTTAACAGTCTTCAAGGCATTGCGGACATCTTTTTCAGTGACAGTCATATGTCTTATCCTGTGAAAGATCCTAGTCGGATTAAGTGTTTTCAAACAAAGAGGCCGGCCGCATCGTCAGCTCCCCGATGCCTGGGATGCGGACAGGAACTTATGTTCGAGATGAACGAATCGGACATCGAGAGCCCGGAGGGCGGTCGACAACGCCTTCAGCATGCGGAGCGACAGTCCGTCTCCCCCAAGCAGGCTCTCGAAGTCCTCTCTCGGAACCCGCAGCAGCTGTGAGTCCTCCATCGCCCGCGCCGTAGCCGAGCGTGGAGCGTCGTTCAGAATGGCCATCTCGCCGAAAGCATCTCCGGCGCAGCGCACCGCCAGCTTTTCTTCCCCGCCCCCGGGGACGGTCTTCACCAGCGCCATCACTCCGTACGCCATGTCATAGAATGCGTCGCCGGCGTCCTCCTCCTCGAAGGGTGACTCTCCTGCGGGCACGTTCACACTCTGGGCAACCTCAACCACACTCTGGAGCGCGGTATCGGACAGTCCCTTGAAGAGACCAGCCCCGCTGAGAACCCTCAGCGCCTCCTGAGGCTGGTACTCTTGGGTTTCTGCAGTCATGCGATCCTCCTAATCCCATTGGGGTACAGCCAGAAATATATCGTTCAATAGACGACGGAAAGAGGGACTACGCTACAGGCAACCACCGAACGAAGCTCGCCCGAGAGGGCTGCGTCCCTATAAGTTCAACGACGTTATGCCAGGTCGTCAAATGACTCACGGGAGGTCGGGTTGGAGCAAGCCATGGACGCCGCCTCGGTGAGCCAGACGAGGAACCCGGGGGAACCGGCACCCGTCATCGACGCCATCTGCTGGGGAACGCGGGGCTCCATGCCGAGCCCCGGGCCTTCCACGGTCCGCTACGGAGGTAACACGCCCTGTGTGGAGGTCCGCCTCGCCGACGGACGGCGGTTCATTTTCGACGCCGGCACGGGCATCCGGCCCTTGGGGGTGAGCGTGAACAACGAAGCAGACACCGGCGAAACGGTAATCTTCTTCACGCACTTCCATTGGGACCATATCCAGGGTTTACCATTCTTCCTTCCCGTTTACGATCACAAGGCGTCCCTGGGAATAATCGGTCCACAACAGGTCGACGTGAACCTCGAGGAGCTCTTTCAGGGGCAGATGGGACCCGCATACTTTCCGATACCCTTCGACGCTCTCGCGGCCCACAAGGAGTTCTCGCATCTCAACGAGGGGTCCTGGCAACAAGGCGAATTTCGAGTCACAGCGATGCGCATGAGACACGCTTCGTTCACCGTAGGATACCGCATCGACTACGGTGACCTCTCCCTCGCATACATCCCCGACAACGAATTGGCTAATGACGGCTACGACGTGGGCGAGGGTTGGCGCCGCCGCATCGTCGACTTCCTGGGAGACGTCGACGTTCTCCTCCACGACGCCATGTTCACGGAAGACGAGTACCGTTTCAAAGCGGACTGGGGACATTCGACCTTCGACCAGGCAGTCGACCTGGCGACCGAGGTGGGCGCGAAGAAGCTCATGTTCTTCCACCACGATCCGTGTAGAACGGACCGAGATTCCCGATCAGGTCACCTACCTCAGCATCCGAGCCGATCCGCACGACGCGCTTCCCGCGGGATTCGTCAATGCGTTGATCCGCTGACTTCTCCCTCCATCGAAGTCGCGATTCCGGGAGAGGCGTCAGAGTCGTTGATTCGCGCAGCATTCACTAGAAGGCTGCTGAAGCCTACTGATCAGGAAGTGGGTGTATGACCGTATCGAAGCCCGTCATCGGGGTCATCGGAGGCAGTGGGATCTACGACATCGAGGGGTTGTCGAACACTCGGTGGGTACGGGTCTCGTCGCCCTTTGGCGAGCCCTCGGACGAGCTGTTGTTCGGCGACCTCGAGGACCAGCCCTTGGTGTTCCTGCCCCGGCATGGGCGCGGCCACAAGCTGCCCCCCAACGGGGTCAACTACCGCGCCAACGTCGATGCACTCAAGCGCTCCGGCGTCACCGATATCCTGTCTCTATCCGCCGTGGGCTCGTTCAGGGAAGAGCTCTCCCCCGGCACGTTCGTGCTCGTGGACCAGTTCATCGACCGCACGATCCAGCGGGAAAAGAGTTTTTTCGCACCTGGACTGGTGGCTCATGTGTCCATGGCGCACCCGGTATGCTCGCGGCTCACCGGCGCGCTGGCGGCGGCGGCGAAGTCGGTAAACGTGGCGGCGGTTCTGGGCGGCACCTACCTGGCCATGGAGGGGCCGCAGTTTTCGACCCTCGCCGAATCCGAGCTGTACCGGACCTGGGGGTGCGACGTAATCGGTATGACGAACATGCCCGAGGCCAAGCTCGCCAGGGAGGCGGAGATCTGCTACGCCACCGTCGCCATGGTGACCGATTACGACTGCTGGCACCCGGACCACGACGACGTCCAGGTGTCCGACATCATCCGCGTGTTCACCGAGAACGCGGACCGTGCCCGTTCGCTCGTGAGGGCGGTAGTAGGGGACCTCCGTAATCGGCCCGCGGCTTGCCCGGCGGGGTGCGACCATGCCCTGGACACCGCTATCATCACCGCGCCGGAGGCCCGCGACCCGGCGATTGCGGCCATGCTGGATGCGGTGGCGGGCCGCGTCTTGAACCCGTAACCAGGAAAGGCCCATGCCACTGAAGTCCCGTATCCGCACGATCCCGGATTTTCCGAAGCCCGGCATTCAATTCCGTGATATCACCACGCTGCTGAAGGACCCGTTCGGGTTCCGCAAGCTGGTGGACGATCTGGTTCAGCCCTTCGCAGGGAAGCGCGTCGACGCGGTGGCGGGGATCGAGGCCCGGGGCTTCATCATCGGTGGGGCGGTTGCCCATCAGCTCTCCACTGGCTTCATCCCGGTGCGCAAGAAGGGCAAGCTCCCGTGGGACACAATCGGCCAGGACTACGAGCTGGAGTACGGCACCGACCGCGTCGAGATTCACCGGGACGCGGTGGGCGAGGGCGAGACCGTGCTGATTGTGGACGACTTGCTCGCCACCGGCGGCACGGCACTCGCCACGCTGCATCTCCTGCGTCAGGCGGGGGCTGACATCGTGGGCTGTTCGTTCGTGGTGGATCTGCCCGACCTGGGCGGTCGCAAGCGTCTGGAAGAACAAGGCGTGAGCGTCCTGACCCTGGTGGAATTCGAGGACGAGTGAACGTCGACGGCAAGCCCTACCGCACCATCTGGCCGGGAGCGGACGGTTGCACGGTGGAGATCATCGACCAGACCCGGCTGCCCCACGAATTCGTCACCGTGGTCCTGCGCACCGTGGACGATGCGGTCCATGCCATTGGCTCCATGCAGGTGCGGGGCGCGCCGTTGATCGGCGTCACCGCGGCCTATGGGGTGTGCCTGGCCTTGGGCGTGGACGAGTCCGACGAGGCGCTCGACGCAGCGTGCGACGCACTTTACGCCTCCCGCCCCACGGCCAGCAATCTGCAGTGGGCCTTGAGGACGATGCGGGAGGTGCTGGGTGGGGCGTCGCCCCTCGATCGCGTGGCGGTGGCCTATGAGACGGTCGCGAGGATCGCCGACGATGACGTGGCCTCGTGCAAGGCCATCGGGGAGCACGGGGCCCGACTCTTCGCCGACCTCGCCAGGGACAAGGAGAAGCAGAAGGGAGCCGCGGAGTCCCTCAACATCCTTACCCACTGCAACGCGGGCTGGCTGGCCACCGTGGACTACGGCACCGCGCTCGCCCCGGTCTACGCTGCCTTCGATGCGGGATTGGACCTGCACGTGTGGGTGGACGAAACCCGCCCCCGCAACCAGGGCGCGTCGCTCACCGCTTGGGAGCTCGGGCAGCACGGAGTCCCGCACACGGTGATCGCCGACAACGCCGGCGGCCACCTGATGCAGCATGGCCGTGTAGACGTTTGCATCACCGGCTCCGACCGCACCACAGGCACCGGCGACGTGTGCAACAAAATCGGCACGTACCTGAAGGCGCTTGCCGCCCACGACAACGGCGTGCCTTTCTATGTGGCTCTGCCCCACTCCACCATCGACTGGCGCCTGTCGGATGGCGTCGCCGAGATCCCCATTGAGGAGCGGGACTCACGGGAAGTCACGCACGTTTCCGGCATGGGTGAGGACGGATCCGTCGTCACGGTCCAGGTGACACCCGACGGCAGCTCCGCGGCGAACGCCGCCTTCGACGTGACACCGGCCCGGCTGGTCACAGGCTTGATCACCGAGCGCGGAGTGGCGAACGCGAGCTCCGAGGGGCTGGCGTCGCTCTACCCCGAGCAAGCCGTATGAAGTCCGCCTGGACCGACCGAGAGGCCGACGAAACGGTAGCCCGATACGCCGATGAGGGTGTGAGCGAGGATCTGGCGCTCCGCGTCTACACGTCCCGCCTCCTGGGCCGAGACCCGTTGCTGGTGCTGCATGGCGGCGGCAATATCAAGGCGAGCCTGCGCTAGGTACGGCGGCTCCGCCGCCATCGGCACCGCGGCTCCGCCGCGTGATCGGAAAGAGAGGATGGGCCGCTTGCTCCTCCCGGATTAGCCAAGCATCTTGCCGGTCCGGCGGCTTCTCCGATTCGCACTAGAACGAGCGCGCCGGTTCGAACGAACGCGTCGGTCCGTACGAACGCTTCGGTCCGTGCGTGTACCCGCAACGACAGGAGGCCGCAGGCCATGAACAAGAGCGCCCTCTCGGAGAATCGGGCCCTTGAGATCTTGGATATGGAGGCCGAAGCGGGCATGCTGGACTCCGACATTGTAAGGCTCCTCATCGCCTCCGAAGCGTATCGTACGATCCTCGATCGGGACTGGACGGAACTCTAAGAGGGTGAACGGAACGGGGAGCCGGTCGCGCACATGAAAATCGCTATCAATACGGGGGGCGGCGACGCGCCGGGCCTCAACGCCGTCATTCGAGCCGTGGTTCTTTCGGCTACCAAGCTCGGGTGGAGCGTGCATGGAATCCGACGGGGATATCAGGGACTCTTCGAGGATGACGGGGTGTTCGATCTGACGAGGGAGTCGGTTCGCGGCATCACGCACCGCGGGGGAACCATCCTCGGCACCACGAACCGCGGCAATCCGCTGAGCTGGCCCGTCGAAGCCGAGGACGGCACCGTCGACCTGGTCGACCGCTCCGACGAGGTCGTCGAGGAGTTTCAGCGCCGGGGACTGGACGCGCTCATCGCGGTCGGCGGAGACGGCTCTCTCCACATCGCTTCCGCGTTATTCGACAGGGGTCTGCCAGTCGTCGGTGTGCCCAAAACGATCGACAACGATCTGGCGTCGACCCAGGTCACTTTTGGGTTTCACACGGCGGTCGCCACGGCCGCCGAAGCCATCGGGCGACTCCATTCGACCGCCGAGGCCCACAACCGTGTCATGGTCGTGGAACTCATGGGCCGAAACACCGGCTGGATCGCTCTTTTTGCCGGGGTAGCGGCAACCGCCGACGTGATCCTCATCCCGGAGAGCCCGTACAACCTCGAGGCACTTTGTCGGAAGATCGAGGAGCGGTATGAGACAGGTCCGGGCTTCGCCATTGTCGTGGCGGGCGAGGGCGCCTTCGAGGCAGGTGGCTCCCCCACCTTCCAGGAGGAGGCCCGAGGTGGCGGCCAAGCCCGTCTGGGCGGCATAGCAGAAAAGCTGGCCGGGCAAATCGAAGAGCGCACCGGACACGAGACGCGCTCCCTAGTCCTGGGGCATCTGCAACGAGGCGGCCAACCGATCGCATATGACCGGCTACTCGCGCTGCGTTTCGGGTCTGCGGCCGTCGAACTGGTCAAGGATGGTTGCTTCGGATGTATGGTGGCGCTGAACCCGCCAGACGTATTGGCAGTCCCCTTGAAGGAGGCCGTCTCCAAGCTCAAGCTCGTTCCTCTCGACGGGGACGTGGTGAGGACGGCGAGAAGTCTCGGCATTTCGTTCGGGGACGAGTGATTGCACAGGAGCACCCGCAACCCTAAACTCGTGGGCTCGCCCCTTCTCGGACCGTATCAGATGCCCGGGCATAACACAGCATAAGGAGCACACGATGGAACGCGACAACTCCTCGCGATCCCGCAGTCCGTCCAACTTTCTCTGGCTCTCGCTAGCGTTCGGCGCCGTCCTCTCGATGCCGATCACTGCCGCGGCACAGGGACCGGGGACGGAGAATGGCCAGTGGACCTACCTCGGTGGTGACGCGTGGCACACGCGCTACACACCGGCGGACCAAATCAACGCGTCCAACTTCGAAGATCTCGAAGTGGCGTGGAGGTGGGACGCGGCCAGCTTTGGCCCGAGCACGCCTCGTGCGACTCCCACCTATGTGGACGGGCAGTTGATCACGGTCACGGGGGAGCGGCGCAGTACGGTCGGCCTCAATCCCGCCACGGGCGAGCTGCTGTGGAGTTTTACCGAGCCGAACACGGCCCGCTGGGAGTACTCCATGCGAGCGGGCTACGGTAAGGGGATCACGTACGGCGAGCGGGCCGGAAGGGGAGTCGTCTACATCTCGACCCCGGGCTACTTCCTGCACGCCCTGGACGTTGTAACGGGCGAGCCTCTGGCAAACTGGGGCGAGGGGGTTCCCATCCCCGGGTTCCCACCCACGGGCAGCGTGGACCTCCTGGCCGACCTGATCGAGGGCTGGGGACCGTGGGAGAACTGGAACGAGCCCTACAATCCGTACCAGGGGCTCCCGTTGGAGCTCGGATACATCACCACCTCGTCGCCGCCCATCGTGGTCAACGATGTCGTGGTCGTCGGGAACTCCGCCGAGCAGGGCTACCATCAGACACGTATTGAGATGGTACCGGGCGATATCCTCGGCTACGACGCCAATAACGGCGAACTCAAGTGGAAGTTCAACGTGATCCCCCGCCCGGGCGAGGTTGGACACGAAACCTGGGAGAACGACGCATGGGAGTGGACGGGCGACGTGTCGTCGTGGGCCCCCATGTCGGCCGATCCCGAGCTGGGAATGGTCTACATCCCGACGAACGGCGCCACGCAGGACTTCTACGGTGGCTTCCGCCCCGGCGACAACCTCTTCAGCACGAGTCTGATCGCCCTGGATACCGAGACCGGAGAGAGGGTGTGGCACTACCAGATGGTCCATCACGACATCTGGAACTACGACACGTCTACGGCTCCGGTCCTCATGGACGTCGTGGTCGACGGCGAGACGATACCGGGCATCTTCCAGACCGGGAAGCAGTCCTTCGTCTACGCGCTGGACCGGAGGACGGGCGAGCCGATCTGGCCGATCGAGGAGCAGCCGGTTCCACAATCGAACGTGCCCGGCGAGAAGTTGTCTCCCACGCAGCCGATGCCGACCCGGCCTGCTCCTTACGACTTGCAGGGCCGTACGGAGGATCACCTGATCGACTACACGCCAGAGATCCGGCGGCGTGCCTTCGAGGTCGCCGAGGCCGGCAATCACTTCGCACCGTTCTTCAACCCGCCGACGCATGTGGGCAACGACCAGGACGTCGGACCCGCACGGATCTGCCCGGGCGGAGGGGGAGGAACCAACATCACGGGTCCGACCGTGGCGGACCCGACCACTGGGGTCCTCTTCGTGACCTCCATGAGCGGTTGCGGATACGAGTTCCTCGAGCGGGGCGTAGACTCGCCGATGGAGCAGAACGTGCAGACCGGCACGACCATCACCGAGTGGGTCCGAGGTGCACGGGTGCGTGAGCGCCGAGCCCCCGAAGACATCGATGGCCTTCCGATCTGGAAGGGCCCCGTCGGCCGGATCACGGCCATCGACATGAACACCGGTGAGCACCTTTGGGTGACTCCGCACGGTGATGCGCCGCCAGCGCAGCAGGAGTTGATCCGGAATCACCCGCTACTTCAGGGGATCGACAATGTCGAGGTCAACCGCGGCCGCCAGGGCCAGTCGTCCATGGTGGTCACGCCGACGCTGCTACTCGCGTCGGGCCAGACTGCGGACGGCACATGGAGTCTCTTTGCGATCGACAAGCAAACCGGTGAGCGGTTGGGCGCGGTGGAGATTCCCGGTATGACCCGGTACGGAATGTCCAGCTGGGTACACGAGGGCAAGCAGTACGTGATCATCCAGTTGGAGGACGGGTTGGCGGCGATGGCGCTGCCGTAACGTCTCGGGAGGATCCCTTTCGTAGGGTCCTAAGAACGAAGCCCCGGGGGACTGGCTCCTCCGGGGCTTCCGTTTTTTCAACCCGTCGGCCTCACCCGCCTCAACGCCACCTCGTCACATCGATATTTTCTTCACTTCGTGCCCAAAAGCTGGGTTCGCGCCTCGTCCTCGGAGAAGGCGAACGGCTCCAAGAGCGAGCGAAGATCCTCCGGCAGGTCCTTTGGCTTCATCGTCCCCCGATCCGTCGCGCATAGCACTTCGTGCCCGGTCACGGCCAATTGATTCTCGCCCACGTGCAGCACGTCGAAGTTCAGGCGAAGCGAGCTGTTCCCGAAGCTGGACACATAAGCCGCCACACGGAGTCGGTCGTCCAGACGAGCCGGATATTGGAAGTCACACTCGAGATGCACGCGGGGCAACCACAGGTCGAAGCGCTCGAATACCTCGCCGTACGCGACACCGGCCGAGCGAAACAGCTCGGTCTCCGCAATCTCGAAGAAGCGGACGTACGCCCCGTAGAAGATGATCCCGGCAGCGTCTACATCGGACCAGCGCACATACTCGTCTATCGTGAAGAGCTTCCTGGTCATATCCCCTACGTAGCGGCCTCAGGCCGGTCGGCGAATCGGCTGAATAGCGTCCCCACCCCCAACACCGTAAACGTCCCCACCACGTTGTAGTACAGATACGAGATGTCGGTTGTTACCGACACGATGAAGACCGCCAGCATCCCCGCGAGCAGTCCCCAAAAGGCCCCGTCGCCGGTCGCCTTCTTGACGAGGAACGCCAGGACGAAAACACCCAGAAGCGAGCCATAGAAAAACGAGCCCACCTGATTCACGGCCTCGAGGAGTGATCCCAAACGGCCCGCATAGAGCGCCACACCGCAGGCGAAGAGCCCCCAGAAGAAAGTCGCGATACGGGAAGCCAAGAGGTAATGGGCCTCGTCAGCGGACCGCCGTACGTACCGCTTATAGAAGTCGATCACCGTGGCGCTCGAGAGCGCCGTCAGCTCGGAGTCGAGTGACGACATGGCCGCGGCGAAGATCACCGCGATCATGAGCCCGAGGACCCCGGCCGGCACATAGCGGATCAGATAGGACGGAAAGACGTAGTTCACGTCGTTCGAAGAGGCTCCACGAACATCCGACACGATCGCCTTGGCATCGCTCCGGAGTCCCGAGAGCTGGCCATCGTACTCCCCGATGCGCTGCTGCAGTGCCGTGAGGTCGTCCCCGCTGCTGCGGGCGTCGAGGAGCTCGAGCGTCGCTTCCCTGCGAAGCGAATGGACGTCACCGTGCTCCAACTCCAGCCTCTGGAACTCTGCCCCGCGCTCGCTCTCGTGCACCATCGTCACTTCGGCCGAATTGAAGAGTAGCGGTGGGCGCTCGAAGTGATAAAAGACGAACAGTAAAACGCCGATCGAGAGTATCGCGAACTGCATCGGTAGCTTAAGGAAGGCGTTGAAGATCAGAGACAGCCGGCTGGAGCGCAGAGACTTTGCGGTCAGGTAGCGCTGGACCTGGCTCTGGTCTGTGCCGAAGTAGGCGAGCGCGAGGAAGAAACCCCCGATCATCCCCGACCAAATCGTGTACGTGTTGGTCGGGTCCCATGACCAGTCGATACTCGACCACATCTGCTGGATCCCGCCGATATAGACCACGTCGCCCACGCCCACCTCGGGGGGAAGCGTGCCGAACAGGATGACGAGCGCAGCGGCGATCCCGACGAACATCATCAGCATCTGGACCACATCGGTCCATATCACCGCCGTGATCCCTCCAGCCATCGTATAGGCGATGGTGATCACGCCCATGATCAGGATCGTGACCTTCTCGTCCCACCCCATGATTACCGAGAGTACGATCGCCGGCGCGTAGAGAACGATGCCCGCCGCAAGGCCCCGCGACACCAAAAACAAGAAGCTCGTCAGAGAGCGCGTTTTCGCGTCGAAGCGGCCCTCCAAGTACTCGTATGCCGTGTAGACCTTGGCACGGTAGAAGAAAGGAACGAAGACGACGCACAGGAGGATCATCACCAGTGGTTGAGGCAGGTAAACCTGGATGAACTCCATCCCGTCGTCGAACGCCTGCCCCGTAGTGCCGATAAAGGTTATGGCGCTCGCTTGCGTCGCCATGACGGAGAGGCCGATCGCACCCCAAGGGAGCCGCCGATTCGCGAGGAAGTACCCCTCGACTCCGACGTTCTTGCGGCTCTGCCAGAGGGCGAAACCGACCACGCCCCCGAAGTAGACGGCGAAGACCGCCCAGTCGAGCCCGCTCAACGGGGACCGAAGTCCAGGGTGACCGTAAAGACGTGCAGAAGTACGATCGCGATCACCGTGTACACGATGATCGCGGCATAAAGCCAAGGCCAGCTCGGGAAGATGCCGATGGCCCCGTTGTCGTCGTCGGGCTCGCTCCTATCCGTCACCGTCCCCTCCGGTACGCGTTCCAATCGTCCGCAGTCAGGGACACCAGGTTGGCGAACAAGCGGTGCGGACCCGGCACACCAGCCGGGAACTGCCGAAAGAACGCGAGAGCCACATAGGCGTATATGCCCTCGCCGACGGGTGCCACGAGCAGCGAACCTCTCGTGGGCGGCTCACCAGGATCCGTCAACTCGAGCAAAGGCTCGAAGGGGTCGTCCCATTCGGTCAGAAAGTAGAGACCCCGCTCCTGGACCCATCCCTCGAAGTCCGCTGCAGTAATACGATTCGGCGACGTGAACACGGGCGACTCGGGCTCGAGTAGCGTATACGGGGAGTTCTCGTCCGTGACGCGACTGTTTCGCTGGCCCCTCATGCTGACCGTGTAGGGCGCGTAGTCGCCCCGAGGGTACTCTCCCTTGTTGTACTGTACGATCACCGTGCCACCCGCACGGGCGAACTCCAGGATGTTCTGGTTCACCGCAGCCACGTCCGGGCGTGTCTCGTACACGCGGATGCCGAGCACCAGCACGTCGTACCCGGAGAAGTCGCCCTCACGGACCCGTTCGGGACCCACTTCCTCGGCGTCCACACCCATCTGACGTAGGGCGGCGAGCCCGTCGTCACCCGATCCCATCACGTATCCGACCCGTATCCCTCCTCGAACCTGCAAGGGAAGAGCCTGGACCCAGAGCTCAGAGTCTTCCAGGTAGAGCGTCCGCTCGACATGAGGATAGTCGATGACGTCCACTGCCTCGTCGAACCTCCCTCCGTCCTCCACGGTGGCGACCGCCCTGAAAACATGCCTTCCCTCGGACAAGTCCCCGGGGGGCCGTAGCTCGAAGCTGAAGCGGCTGCCCATCCCCTCGACCGCCAGATCGAATGGGATACTCTCAGGGCTTACCTTCCACCCCCCAGGAACTTCCAGGGAGACCTCGCCCCTGGACCCGGAGGCGGCCTCGTTTCGCAAAAACACCGCGACGGACCGAGGCTCGAGAGACCCCGTCGGCCACACCATCTGCGCGGGTTCTACCGCCACTGCCACGGCGGGTGTCGCTAGAACTGGTTCCCGGAACTCACCCGACGCCCCGTCGACTCCCACGTACTCCGCCGGTTGCCCCCACACGACGTGCACCGGCTCATCCATCTCCGGAAGGTGGATGTCCATCTCTCCAACGACCCGCAGGAGCGGCCGCCCGTTTCTGGGGAGCCCCTCCGATCCGGGCTCGCCTGCCCAGCGGTACATGTCTCCCTCTCGCGGGACCCTCAGGTAGTAGAGGCGCGACGGCTCGAGGTTGTTCCGAAAACGCACGCGGTACCGCCAGCGGGCGATCGCGCCGGGTTCTAGCCCCCGCGGAGCCTCGCTCTGCCCGTCGGAAGCCAGAAACTCGGCGGGCAGAGCCACGTCAGGCTCACCCCCCGCGCTACGCACGACCACGCCATCGATCCTGAAGGGACCTCCGTTCCAGACCTGCACCTCGAGATTTACGTCTTCACCGCCCACCACCAGGTCGTCGTCCGCTCGGACGTCGACGACGACGGAACTAGCGTCCAGGATCGCGGACCGAACGAGTGCCGCGCGGATCGCCAAGGCTTCGGCCAGCGGCGCGCCGGGATCGCCCACATCCCGGATCAGCCCCATCGTCGCCTCGAGATTCCGGTAGGCACGAGACAGTGGAGCCACGGCGCGGTCCGGCCGGAGGGCATCGAGCGACGCCTCCGCGTCATGGACCGCTGCCCTGTAGGCCTCGAGTCGATCGCGGACCGGACCCACAGCCTCGAGCGGCAACCCCTCCGTGAGGCCCACGAGGGTGGTATCGACCCCGGAGAATATCCCGTCGTCCCCGGGGAACTCATCGACGCGACTCTGGAACAGAACGAGTCCCGACGTGCGCTCTCCCAGCCCCTGACCGGCGCCCATACCCTGCGAGCGGTGTTGACTACGACTCTCCATGGCGAGCTGGAACAAGGAGCGCCCGAGCAGCGGATCGAATGTGCCGGTGGGCACGTTCACGGGCGCCTCCACCGAGGTCGGCCCACGAAAGCGCACCGACTGATACAGCTTGTCGGTGCGCCACGGCTGTGAAGCGAGCCCGGGGAGGTCCGTGAAGCGGTCGGGGTCTGCCGCCGCGTCGAATGCTTCGGTGGTCAAGATTCCGCTCGCCTGGTGCTGACCGTGACCGTCCCGCGTGGTGCCGCTCCATACCGACACGATGACTTGCGGACGGAAAGTCCTGATCACCGAGACCACATCACGGAGAACCTCGGCGCCGGGCCAATGGCTGAAGGCCTCATCGGCGCTCTTGGAGAAGCCATAGTCGTAGGCTCGCGTAAAGAATTGGCGCGCCCCATCGAGCCGACGGGCAGCCTCCAGCTCCCCAGTTCGGATGATCCCCAAACGCTCACCCAACTCCGGACCGATCAGGTTCTGCCCGCCGTCTCCTCGGGTGAGCGAGAGATAAGCCGTCTCTACACCCATGCCTCGAGCCAGCGCAGCCAGTAGACCCGTGTCCTCGTCATCGGGATGTGCGCCTACCATGAGAACCCGCTTGACACCGTCGGCCTGGCGGAGCGCAAGCCCTACCCCGACCACACTGCTGCCCCCAGGCGCGACCTGGGCGCACAACGGCCCGACCGGGGCCAGCGCCAACAAGCCGGCCAAGAGGAAATAAACCCTATGTGTCATCGCCATCGCTCGAACCTATCTCCATCAACGAGAACGGGAAAACTCCGGGAAAACTCATGCATCCCGCACGGGGGCCGTCGTCGCGTGGCACTACGTACTCTCACGAGGCCAGGGAAGTGCCAGGGCGGCGGGAGCGCGTGTACGGCCGACCCACCCCGCGAGCGCAGCGAGCGTGAGTAAATACGGGAGAGCGAGGAGCAGAGGATAGGGTGTGTTCAGGCCCATCGCCTGCAGAAGGAACTGGAGTGCCGACGCGGAACCGAACAAGAACGCAGCGGCGAGCACCCAGATCGGGTTCCAGCGCCCGAGGACCACCACCGCGATGGCGATGAACCCCCGACCCGAAGACATCCCCTCGATAAATGTCCCCGAGTCCAGCGCGAGGTGGGCGCCCGCGACGCCTGCGAGCGTACCTCCGAAAACGATCGCCAACAGCCGGGTCCAGCCAATCCGGATCCCCGCCGCCTCCGCGGCCGCAGGTTCCTCTCCAACGGCCCGAAGCTCCAGGCCCCACTCCGTCCGGAAGAGAAAGAACCAAATGAGCGGCGCAAGGATGTAGACCAGGTAGACGGTGGGCGCCTGATAGAAAAGGGTGGAACCGAGCACCGGCACGTTCGAGAGGATCGGTAGCGGAACGGGTTGCAGCACAGGAAGTGTCAGTGTCGTTCCCGTCGCACCGAAGCGAGCCTGATAAATGGCTCCCGTAAATCCGAGTCCCGCCAGAGTGGTCGCGGTTCCCGTGATGATCTGATCCGTGTTCAGCCCGATCACGAAGGCCGCGAAGCCCAGAGCGACCACAGCGCCCCCCAGTCCTCCCACGACGATCCCCACACCCGGCGAGCCCGAGGACAAAGCCGCCAAAGCGGCACACAGCGCTCCGGTGATGAGAGATCCCTCGATCCCGATGTTGATGACACCGCTTCTCTCGGTCACCGTCTCACCCAAGGCAGCCAGCGCCAGAGGCGCGGTGAGGCGGACAGACGCCTCCAGGAAAGCCGTCAGGGCCACCGCCTCAAACACCTTGGGCCTCCTGAGCTTCCCGCCTATGCGTCACATCCAGCACGACCGGGCGAATACGACGGGCAGCCTGATCGACCGCCAACACCGCCAACATGACGAGGGCCTCGATTCCGCTCACCCAAGCCGCCGGAACCCCTGCCTCCCGCTGCATCGCGCCCGCCCCACCCTCGAGTGCCCCGAACAAGATCCCGGTGAACACGACGCCGAGCGGGTTGAGGCCTGCCAACAGGGCGACGGCAATGGCCGTGTACCCCCACCCCGGAGACAGGCCCTCGTAGAGGGCGAACGTCCGCCCAGAGATTTCCACACCGCCGGCCAGGCCCGCAAGAGCCCCGGAGATCAGGAAAGTGGAAAGAACGACACGGCGAACGTCGATGCGGCCGGACAGCCGCGCGGCGGCTTCGGAGGCACCGACCGCTCTCACACCGAAGCCGAAGGCCGTGAACCGAAAGACGGCCCAGAGCACGAGGCACAATACCATGGCCAGAGCGAATCCGGCGTGGAGTCGCGTGCCGGGGATCAGGATGGGCAAGCGAACGGCTTCCCCCACCATATCGGTATTCGGGAAGACCCCTCTGGCCTCCTGGAGGGGCCACCGCACCACGTAGCTCACCAAGTGGACGGCCACGAAGTTCATCAGGATCGTCGTGATGACCTCACCGACCCCCAGTCGGAGCCTCATGAGGGCAGGGACCAGCGCCCACAAGGATCCCGCCACTCCGGCCGCAAGGAGCGTCGCCGAAATCGCCATCACAGCAGGAAGGTGCCCGACGTGGAGTCCCATCCACACTCCCGCCACGGCTCCGGCATAGAACTGCCCCTCGGCGCCAATGTTCCACACGCCGGCCCTAAAGGCCACCGCCACCGCGAGGCCCGTGAGGACCAGCGGTACCGCATGGACGAGCGTAACGCTGAGGAACCGGTCGACCGACCCGAAGGCACCCGTGAACAGACTGCCTAAGGCCGACATCGGCGCGTAGCCGCCGATCCAAAGCGCCCCGGCGGTGAAGATCCCCGTGAGGGTCAGCGCGACCAGGGAAACGGTCAGCGGACCGAGGCGATGGCCGTCAGCCGCCATCCGGCCCCTCGGCACCCGCCAGCATCAGCCTTCCGATGGTCTCACGTGACGCTTCGCTTTGCTCGACCGGAAGCAGCCGGCCACGCACGATCACATGAATCCGATCCGCGAGTTCGAGAATCTCATCGAGGTCCGTTGAGATCAGCACGATGCCGGGTCTGTCGTCGAACTCCGAACTCGGACCCCGCTGTGAGCACAGCCGGAGCAACTCACCACGAACGAACTCCGCAGCGCTGACGTCCAGGCCGCGGGTGGGATTCCTGGCCACTAGGAGGTCTCGGCTCCGCTTCAACTCCCTCGCGACCACGAGCTTCTGCTGGTTTCCTCCCGACAGGTGCGCCGTCCGGGTCTGCGGGCCGCTTGCCCCTATTCCGTACCGGTCGACCGCCTCGGCGGTACGCGCCCTCACGTCGGACCAGCGGATCAGGGGGCCCTGGCGAAAGGCGGAGTCATTCACCAACGCGAGCGCGAGGTTTTCGCTCAGATTGAAGGAGCCGATCAGTGCCTCGCCGACTCGGTCCGCCGGAATGAACCCGATATGGTCCGGCAGCTCGACCGTTCCACTGTCCGGCTCACGAACGGCGGCCAGGATCTCAGACAACTCCCCCTGACCATTGCCGTCCACCCCCGCGATTCCCACGATCTCACCGCGCCTCACCTCCAGACCCACCTCGGCCACAGCCGCTTGTCCGTGAGACCCTGTGGCCCCGACCCTCATGAGCTTGGCGATCGTCGGTCCCGCGGGCACGGATGCCCTGACCCCACGGTGCACGTCTCTCCCGACCATGGCTCGCGTGAGGACGCCCGCGTCCGCATCGGCACGAAGACACTGGTGGACCGTCGCCCCGTTGCGCAGCACCGTGATGCGGTCGGCCGCTTCGAGTACCTCGTCGAGCTTATGCGCGATCAGGAGGACCGTGCGACCGTCGGACGCGAGTCTGCGAAACACCCCGATCAGCTCCTTCACTTCCTGGGGAGCAAGCACAGCCGTCGGTTCGTCGAAGATCAGAACCTCGGGATCTCGTACGAGCAACTTGAGGATTTCCACACGCTGTCGCTCGCCCGCCGACAAATCTTCGACGCGCACTTCGTCCGCCACGGCGAAGCCGGTGAGCTTCCGCAGCTCATCCAGCCTGCGACGGATTCGGGGGTACGGCAGCCGGAATCCGTGACCACCGGATCGTACGCCCAGCGCGACGTTCTCGAGAACACTCAGACGGGGCACCAGCGTGAAGTGTTGATGTACCATGCCGATGCCCCGGCGCCACGCGTCTCGCGGCTTGGAGAACTCCACGGGGACACCCTCTACGAACACCTCACCGCCCTGCGGGCGAACCATCCCGGCCAGAACGTTCATCAGGGTGGTCTTGCCGGCACCGTTCTCCCCCACGACACCGTGCACCTCCCCCGAATGGCCCGTGAGATCGGCGCCATCGAGGGCGACGAGGCGCCCGAAGGACTTGCGTACGCCCCTCATCACGACGGACGGTGAGACCTGGGGCCGCTCGGCGGCGGCGGACGTCGGTGAGGCGGCACTCCCCGGCGTGATCAGGGCGAGGAGTCTCCCGTCTCCATGAACTCGACCCGAGGCACGTCGATGATTCCGTCCCGAATCCCCATTCGAACAGCCTCGAGGCGCGCCCGGAGCTCGGGGCTGTACCGATCCCGGAGCACCGGATTCACGACGTAGTCGGCAGCGCGCGTGGCGCCCCCGGCAAAGTAGGGCTCGCCCGGAGGGAGTTCGCCGGAGCGCCAGCGTTGCGCCACGGTGAGGAACGCCTCGGGGATTCTGAGGACCGCACTCCCGAGAATGACCTCGGGAAAGACATCGTTCTGGTCGCGATTCATTCCCATGGCCCACACGTCGTCACCTGCGTCTCGGGCTTGCCGGACGGCTTGGAAGACACCGAAGCTCGCCGCGTCGGTGTTGTGGATGAGGATGTCCGCCCCACGACGCATCATGGCGACGGCAGCCTCCTTGGCCGAGGCCACGTCATCCCAGCTCCCGAGCCAGGTCACCAGAACCTCCACGTCGGGGTTCACCAGGCGCGCGCCGGCCTCGAACCCCAGGAAGGTGCCCTCCGCCGGTGGAATGGGTACCCCACCAACCATGCCCACGATACCCGTGGCGGTCATCATCCCCGCCGTGATCCCCGCCATGTAGCTCCCCTCCTCGAGCTTGAACCTCAACGGGATCACATTGGGTGCGATCCGACCACCGGAACTCACGATGATCGTGGTCTCCGGAAATATCGCTCCGACTCGGATCGCGGCGTCCTGATACTCGAAGCCGTGCGCGAAAATGAGATCGTAGCCATCAGAAGCGTACGCGATCATCGCCTCGTCGAATTCGGCGGGCGTACGCGTCTGTTGATGGCTTGTCGCCGCGCCTAGTGAGTCCTCCAACCATTGAAGCCCCTCATAGGCGCCGGCGTACCACCCCGCGTCACTCACCGGTCCCGCGGTAAGAAGGGCCGCCAGGAACGCCGACCCCTCCCGATCCGGTCTCGGAGCATCACTTCCGCCCCCGCAGGCGGACCCTATCAAAAGGGCGATCAAAAGGACGACGAGGGAACGGAGATGTTTCACCGAAGTCTTCTCCAAGGGTACGGAGCCCGCGTGGTCAGGGGCTCCCAATGTCTACTCACTCGCTTGTCGGAAGTTCGAAGACGCGGATATGTTGAGGCGAATTCAGATTACGGTACGCCGTCACGTCCAAATCTCGCCCGTTTGTCCCGGAGCGTAACAGATGAATCAGCCCCGCCAGCATTGGGGTTCCAACGCGGGCTTCATACTGGCGGCTATCGGTAGTGCCATCGGGTTGGGGAACCTCTGGAAGTTTCCTTTCATCACGTGGCAGAACAATGGCGGGGCTTTTGTACTCCTCTACCTGATGTGCATCGCGGCCGTGGGGTTACCGATCATGATGGCTGAGCTGCTCATCGGACGCAAAACCCAGAAGAGCGCAGTGGGCGCCCTCAAGGAAGCGATTGGACCCCTATGGGGCTGGGTCGGCGCATGGGGCGTCATCCTGGGACCTCTATGATGCGAGCGTGATGACACACATCAGCTGAGATCAGTCCGCTCGCACCCGACCGGAAGTGGAACCCATGAAGCGTCACCCACCGGAGCATCACCCGCGGAAGCATCACCCACTCACCGTCACCCTGCTCGCTTTCGCCGCCGGCACTCTGCTCCTCACCTCCCCCTCCGCATCTGGGGCCCAGGAAACGGCTGAGGAGCGCGTTCGCCGGATTCTCGATGAGGTTCCACTGATCGACGGACACAATGACTTGCCGGGCAAGATACGTGAGGTCAAGTCGTCCGAAGGCGATGTGTGGTTGTACGACCTCCGAGGGGAGACGGACGGAGATACGGATCTCCCGCGCCTCAGGCGGGGCATGGTCGGCGCACAGTTCTGGTCGGTGCACGTCGACGTGGATCATCCCCGCCCGGCCATGCAGCAGCTCGAGCAAATCGACATCGCGCACCGGATCATCGAGGCCTACCCGGACGAACTCGAGTTCGCGGGGAGTGTGTCGGACATCGAACGCGTGTTCGGCACGGGAAAGATCGCGTCGCTGCTCGGAATCGAAGGTGGCCATGTGATTGAGAATTCGTTGGGGGCTCTACGAGCTTTCTATCGGGCCGGGGTACGCTACATGGGGCTCACACACTTCTCGAACACGGACTGGGCCGACTCGGGGACCGACTCGGTGGTCGTCGATGGGCTCTCGCCATTCGGCGAGGAGGTGGTGCGGGAGATGAACCGGATGGGCATGCTAGTGGATCTGGCACATGTCTCTCCGGCTACCATGAGCGATGCGTTGAACGTCACCGAGGCGCCGATCATCTTCTCCCACGCAGCCGCTCGCGCGCTCGCAGACCACCCCAGGAACGTGCCGGACTCGATCCTCCTACGTCTGCGGGACAATGGCGGTGTGCTCATGCAGCTCTTCTATCCGCCGTACCTGGACGTGAGTGAAGAACCCAGGGCCACCATCCAGGACGTAGCGGACCATATCGAACACATTCGCGACGTTGCCGGCATCGATCACGTCGGCATCGGGTCCGACTTCGACGGAATACCGACTTATGTCTCCGGTCTCGAGGACGTGTCGACCTACCCGACCCTGTTCGTGGAGCTGGTGCGCCGTGGCTGGTCGGACGATGACCTCCGCAAGCTCGCCGGACGCAATTTGCTCCGGGTCATGCTCGAGGCCGAGTCCGTCGCAAGCCGACTACAACGCCAACGACCTCCGTCGACGAGGACCATCGAAGAGATGGACTCCCCGAGATATCCGTGAGCGGAGAGGGACGGCTGGGATGTACACCCGCCTCACCTTCCCCTGTCACCGTACCTTCGCGATCTTTCCAGCCTCGCTTCGACCCCGAGCACACATGGGACCCAGACTGGCAGGGATCACACGAGCGTGATGATCGAAGACCTCCTCAACCGACCGACCCCTAAACGCCCGAAGACGCTTTCACTCGACGGGCGCATCCTATACCTCGTGGATGATTCCACGCTCATGGCCGCCCAGCTCGAGGGGGGCGAGGATCTGGACTTCACTGCAGATCTGAAGGCTCGCCTTCGCGACCAGATCAGCACGGACGAGATCACCCCCGCCTACATCTGCTTCTTCTACGATGAGACCCTCGGCGACTTCCCCTACCTGGGGCTACGCACCACCAATCCCTCTACGGGGGACAAGGACGCCCCCGTGCTTCGAAACAGTGTGAGGGATGGTGGCTTCGTATGTTCGGTCGCCGGAAAACGTCGTGGGAAGGGAAGTAGCCGAGAGGCGAGTCCGTATGCCGAGCTGAAGGCCGGGATCCGGGTTGTCGTGGCCGAGAGCCTCGAGCGCATCTACAACGAAAACTGCCAGAATCTGGGCCTACTCAGCACGAGCGACTTCGACGTCATTGCGCGCATCCGGGCCGGGGAGGAGATCCCGCTTTCCCACTTCACGGATGGCGTGGACGAGATCACGCGCCAGATCATCGAGTACGGAGGGCTCTTCGAGTTCAATGTGGCGCGCCTCCAAGGGAAGGCGACCGTCCCTTCGCCGAGATGCTCCGAATCCATGGGCCTGTCCTCACGCCCGATGACCCTCGCCGAGAAGATCTTCGCTCGACACTGGGTCGTAGACGCCGCCACCGACCAAATCGGGGTGACCTGCGTGGAGCCCGGTGAGGCCGGGTTCTTCCGCACGGACGTGCGCTTCTCCCACGAGTACGTGACCCCCATGGCGTCGATCTTCTTCGAGGAGAAGGTCGGCAAGGACTGCAGGGTCGTGGATCCGTCGAGCGTTCTGTTCTTCCGGGACCACCTGACCTTCTTGGCGAAAGCCATGAGCCAGGAACGCATCGAAGAAGGGCTCCTGGACGTGGCTAACGAGCTCGAGGTCAAGCAGCGTGAGTTCGCAGAGAATCAGGGAATCCGGCTCTACGGAGAGCAGATGGGGCAGCAGTTGGGGTCGGAAGCGATCTGCCATTCGAAGATCCTCGAGGAGTATGCCGAGCCCGGGATGATGATCATCGGATCGGACTCTCATACGCCGCATGCCGGCGCGATCGGCTGCGTGGCGTTCGGAGTCGGCACGACGGCCATCTTCAACTCGTGGATTACGAAGGACGTGCGGGCTCAGGTGCCGGAGTCGTTCAAGGTGGTGATTTCGGGGACACCGGCGGCAAACGTGACCGCGAAGGACTACATGCTGGAGATCCTCCGAGCCCCCTACGTACGGGACGGTCACGCCATCGGTAAGGTGATCGAATATGCGGGGTCCGCCGTCGAAGATCTCTCGGTCGACGAAAGAGCCACGATGACAAATATGGCCGCGGAGGTGGGGGCGTTTACTGGAATCGTCGGCGCCGACGAGAAGACGGTCGAGTTCCTCACGTACGATCGAGGGATGGATCGAGCCGAGGCCGAGGCGCTGACGCGTGGCATGCGTAGCGATCCCGACGCCGAGTACGTCAAGATCATCGAGATCGACGCTTCGACGATCGAGCCCATGGCGGCGCTGCCGGGCGATCCAGGGAACGGGGTGCCGATCTCTCAGCTCGTGGACGATCCGATCCGTATCGACATCGCCTACGCCGGCTCCTGCACGGCGGGCAAGAAGGACGACATGAACATGTACGCCCGCGTCTTCCGAGAGGCGTTCGACAACCACGGGCTCCGAGTCCACCCGGACGTGGAGTGCTACATCCAGTGTGGCTCCACGGACGTGCGAGAGTTCTGCCGGGAGCGTGGATACCTCGAGCTGTTCGAAAAGGTCGGAGCCTCATTCATCGAGCCGGGCTGCGGCGCATGCATCAACGCGGGCCCGGGAATCACGCGGAGCGACGCGGAGGTTTCCGTGTCTTCCCAAAACCGAAACTTCCCGGGCCGATCCGGTCCCGGACAGCTCTATCTGGTCTCCCCCTACTCGGTCGCGGCGAGTGCGGTGGCCGGCTACGTGACCCAGTGGGAGCCCGGTAGGGCGATCGAGCCCATCGCGTCCCGTCGACTGGCCTTGATCTGACACGTATGTCGTCGGGCGGCGGCGGGATGCTTGGCGTTAGCGCGCCGATGCACGAGACCGAAGAGGCGGTGGTGCGCCCATCTAATGCCTCGGTACCATGCTTGAACTGAGACCCAACTGTGAGTGCTGCGATCGAGATCTGATCGGCCTAGGGGGAGTTGGCGGCTTCCTGAACGAGCACCGTGTCGATCACATTCCTGAAGACGTCGAGGGGAAGAGCACCAGAGAAAGGCCCATACCCGATGAGGAAGAAGGTGGGGGTCGACCTCACCCCCAACTGGCGTGCCATCGTGGTATGGGTCTGAACCCGCCACAGGAACTCGTCACCGCTAAAGCAGCTCCTGTACCGGTCCATGTCCAGGCCCAACTCCTCGGCGAATCCCTCGAGGACGGCCTCCGGTTCGGAGCCCTGCTTCCAGTCCGACTGGCGGCTGAAGAGGAGCTCCGTCATGTCCGCGTACCGTCCCTGATCATTCGCGCACTCCGCACTCAGGGAGGCCGGGACGGAGTTGGCCCAGTTTCCGATGACGAAGGGCACGGACTTCCACAATACCTTGCCCTCGTCGATGTACTCATCCATGAGGGAGGGCAACGTCTCGGCGTGGAATTGGCGACAAAAGCCACATCCGTAGTCGAAAAACTCCATGATCCGAACCGGCGCGTCGGGGTCGCCGAAGTCCGCCCCCATGTCATCGGGGTCGACCTCGTCGGTCCCCGGCGCGTTCGGGGCCGGACGACTCAGGGCCGCGATGCCCGGAGCAAGGGGCGCGACAGGGGGGGCGCTAGAGAGTAGCTCGCCGGCGCCCCGTGTCGTGAGTCTCGCTACAGCACCATCTGCCGTCGAATCCTCAGCGCATCCCGAAGCCGTCACGGCCACGAGGCTGAGGAGAACAATAATTCGAATCATCATAGCTCCAGATCGATCCACTGCCCGAGGTCGGCGAGCGACGCCGAAACGGACGCAAACATGCCGGTAACGAGAAGAATTCCCGCCGCGACCAAAAGGATCCCGGCGACCCTTTGGAGCGGCCGGGCCCAGCGACGCACTCGCTCGAACCTTGTAAGAAACCAGTTGAACCCCAGGGCCGCAATGAGGAAGGGCAGTCCGAGACCCAAGCCGTACGCAGCTAGGAGTGCCGTGCCTCGCACCACCGTGGCTTCCATCGTCGCGTAAAGAAGGATGGTGGCCAGGATCGGACCGATACACGGTGCCCATCCAGCTCCGAACACGATGCCGACCACCACCGATCCGAGCGCGCCCGAGGGCTTCGACCTTAGGTGTACACGGACGTCACGCGCGAGTGCCGGGAGTCGCACCCAGTCGAGTAGGAGCAATCCGAAGAGGATCACGGCCACGCCTCCCACACGGGTGATCAGCGGCAGCATGCGATTGAACGCCTGGCCTGCGGTCGTCGCGGAGGCTCCGAGAGTCATGAAAACCAGCAGGAACCCGAGGACAAAAAGGGATGAATGGATCGCCGCAGTCTTGCGGGCTCCTCGCACGCCACCCTCCGCCAGTTCGTCCAGCGTCAGACCCGAGACGAAAGTGACATACGTCGGCACCATCGGGAGCACACACGGCGAAAGAAACGACACCATGCCGGCGAGGAAAGCGAAGGCGAACGAGATGCTGGTGGCGTCCATACGGATCGAGGCTGATCGGGTGCCAGGGCCCGACTCCTACCCCTCCTTCTTTGTGGCGGCCTCGCCGGCTCCCGCGGATCCGGCCGAAGCGGCCACGGCCACGGTGGATTCCGTGAGAGTCCACGGTCCCGGAATTTTCTCGGCCCCGTCCAGGATCACGACCGTTCCAGCGACCTTGTCGTGGATCCCCTGTCGGTTCGGATCCCAGTAGATCTGGGCGAAACCCAACGTTCCCGTAGCGAGCCCTGCCGCATATCCACCCGCCCGCTCGAAGGCGTGCCACCAGGACACCGGATTTCCGTCGAGGCGAACCACCCGAATCCTCAAGGCACGCTTGCCCGGAGTCTCGTTCAAGGCAGCCATCGCTCGATCGAGTAGGACGTCGCCGTCCACACCCCCCGCGTCCTCCGGGATGAGCTCGGCCAGGACGTCCTCGATCTCGTCGAGTGGCGTACCGGCTTCCATGAGCCGACATCCCAGAAGCGTCGCGAGGAGAACGGCCTCCTCTGGAGAATCGGCCGAGCCGAGCCGGAGGCTCCCTGTGAGACCCCCGACGGCGCCTCTCAACCCCAAATCCCCCAGAGCTTCCACTTCACGCCCATCGATCCCGGCTGTGATGTTCGGGCCGTCAGGGCCCAGTAGGTCGCCCGAGCGGTTCACGAAACGGATCGTCCGGAACACCACGATAGTGAGCGTGAGTGCCGTCACACCCATGCACCCTAGAAAAAAGCGGAAAGCGGGGGAACGGGGATCTTGGGTGAGCGTGGGCATTCGCCGTCAGGATCGGACCCGGATCACCGCCGACGGCCCGCGAAATAAAGTCCTGCCGCGATACCGAGGAACACGGAGCCCCAGAAGAGGCGGCCCGATCCGCCAGAGTGGCGTGCGAGCGTTCGAGGGACGGGGTCCGCCGGTACGCTCGCCGCCTGACTCGGCTCGGGCCGGGCTCCCGAAAAATCACACGCGGGACACGAGGTGAGGTTTTTTTCCATAGCCGTGCGGTTGGCGAAAACCAACTCGGCCTGACATACCGGGCAAGGCCTCTCGGCCGGCAGGGGGCGGACCATGCCGTAGAGGACACTCTTGGAGAGGTCTAGCTCCTCGGCGATCTGGTTCACGCTTTGTCCCGAGCGCCAGTACAACTCGTTCGCCTTCTCGGCGAGCTTGTGATTGTGAACTTTGTGGGAGGGCATCGGACGATTTGCGGTTCAGGAGACCGGTGGCGAGGAAATCCGTGGGCGCCTAGAGTGTTGTCGAGAACATAGCAGAGCCCCATAGCCCGAGCGAGAAGAGCGTGGAGATTCTTTGAACATTCCCGTCGCCCATGGCCACCTTGAGGCAGTGATTAGGGAGCCACGTGGGTCGGCCAGGGCTGCCGCCATAGTGTGTCATCCGCACCCGCTCCAGGGTGGGACCATGCACACGAAGACGGTCTTTCGGGCGGCGCAGGCTCTGGCCGACGTGGACGTCGCCGCCCTGCGCTTCAACTTTCGAGGTGTAGGAACCAGCACGGGGAGCTACGAGGAGGGAGTCGGAGAGCGAGGTGACGTAGACGCTGCCCTGGACTGGCTGGAAGCACGGTACCCGGGCTTGCCCCTGATAGCAGGGGGGTTCTCGTTCGGGTCCATGGTCGCGCTGGGCACCGCGGCTCCACAGGAAAGGGTCGTAGCCCTGTTTGGACTGGGCCTTCCGATTCGCTGGTACGACTACTCCTTTCTCGGGAAAGGGAAAAAGCCCGTGTTGATCGTTCAGGGGGAAGAGGATGAATTCGGGTCCGGGCCGGAAGTGGCGCCGGTGGTGGCCGAGCTCGGCGACCACGTGACCCTGGTCAGAATCCCCAAAGCGGACCATTACTTCAACGGACACATAAATGAGATGAGGGCCGCGATGAGCGCGTATTTCGAGAGCGGCCCGGGGAGTCAGGTCGTATGAGAGAACAGAGGCGTGTCCCATGAGGGACCAGCAGCGCATTCTCGACAACCTCGAGAAGCTCTACCGGACGGAATTGAGCCGGGATGCGGGAGGCGAGGGAGCCGATCCGGGGCGGCTGGATTTCGAGTTTCAACGGGACCAGCTCTATTTGGAGGTCTTGCTGGATCTACGAGGGCTTCTCGGCGAGTCTTCCGAGGACTCTTCCTCTACGTCGTCGCTCCTCGATAAGGCACAGAAGCTCAGGAACCTGACCCGCCTTCGGTGAGGAGCCGCTCCCTCTGATGAAGATTTACACGAAGACCGGCGACGGGGGCGACACCTCCCTCTTCGGCGCCGGCAGGGTTCGGAAGAACGACAGGCGCGTGGACGCCTATGGGACCGTGGACGAGCTGAACTCGTTCGTGGGCCTCGCCCTGGTCGAGGTCTCGGACTCGGGCATCCGGGATGGACTCCTGGGCATCCAACACGATCTGTTCGCACTCGGAGCCGATCTGGCCACGCCCCGAGGTGAGGGAGAGCGACGCACGCCCGATACGCCGGAGCTTCCGACCGCGAGGATCGAGGAGATGGAGCGGTGGATGGACCTCGCCGAGGACGAGCTTCCGCCTCTTCGCGAGTTCATTCTTGCGGGTGGAAGCCGGGGTGCATCAGCCCTTCATGTGTGTAGGGCGGTGTGCCGACGTGCGGAGCGCATCGTCGTGGAGTTGGGAGAAAAGGCGCCGGTCGACGACGGCGTCATTCGGTATCTCAACCGTCTTTCCGATCTCTTCTTCGTGTGGGCTCGTCTCGAGAATCTTCGGACGGGCCGGCGAGACGTGCCCTGGGTGAAGGAATGAATAGTGGACACGTCCATGCGCGGCTCGACGACTCTCTACTACTTGACGCCCCCACGCTTTCTTGCCTAAATGAGGGCTCGACTATCGTTGGTGTGAACTCCAACGAACCCCAAATGTGACTAGGCCATGACATATATCATTGCGGAGCCCTGCATCGGGACCAAGGACGCGAGCTGCGTTGAAGTGTGCCCGGTCGACTGTATCTACGAGGTGGGGGATATGTACCTCATCCATCCGGACGAGTGCATCGACTGCGGTGCTTGTGAGCCGGAGTGTCCGGTCACGGCGATCTTTCCGGACACGGACGTGCCTCCGGAGTGGACCAGCTACATCGAGAAGAACAGCGTCCACTTCGACGAGTGAACCCGCTTTCGGGATACTGCGGCGGCTAGATGCCGAGTTCGCGAACTCGCTCTAGAGTGAGAGTTCCCGGGGAACGCTCACCGGCGGGTACATCGATGGCTTCCCTGGGTTGATCCAGCTTCTGCTGGCGGATCAAGAGTATGCCCGCCAGCGCCGCTACAACTCCCAAGAGGCCTACGGTCACCTTACGAATCTTTCCTCCTCGCTGGGGTTTCATTTTCTGACACCTCCGTATACAGCGCGTTACCCCCGATGATCCCTTCGTGGACCACCGCATATAGTATCGGCGCTAAGGCGTCATAAGTGTAGTACGCCGAAGCGTGGTTGTGGTTTCCGGAAACCGGAGCAACTTCACTAGATGAAATCCATCATGGACCAGGCCCGGAAGGGCGATCCCGTGGCCCTCGCCCAGGCGCTGGTCTCCACTCCCTCGGTCAATCCCATGCTCGAGGAGGGCGGGGCGGGAGAAGCGGAGGTGGCGGAGTTGACCGCGGGATGGCTCACGGAATGGGGTCTCGCGGTGGAGGTGTCGGAAGTGGCTCCGGCGAGGTGGAACGTGCTTGCGCATCTCGGTGATGTCCGGGGTGACGGACCGGTCGCACTCCTCAACGGCCACCTGGACACCGTCGGGGTGGTAGGGATGAGCATCCCACCATTCGGTGGAGAGTTGAGGGATGGCCGTCTCTGGGGGCGAGGCTCCTGTGACATGAAGGGAGGAGTGGCGGCCATACTCGCAGCCACCGCTCGATTGGCGCAGGACGACCATCCAGGGCCCTTGATCGTGGCACTCACGGCAGACGAGGAGCATGCGAGCGTCGGAATGGAGGCCTTGGTGCGCCTCGGCGTGGGGGCAGACGCCGCTGTGGTGTGCGAGCCGACCAATCTCGCCATCATGCCCGCCCACAAGGGCTTCATTTGGGTGGATGCCGTCTTCCGGGGGAATGCGGCGCACGGATCACGACCGGACGTCGGCGTCGATGCCATCGACCACGCCGGACGATATCTCGCCAGCCTCGGGAGCCTCCGGAAGGAACTCGCGGCCGCGGATCCGCATCCGTTGCTGGATCACGGCTCGTTTCACGCGGGCACGATCAGCGGAGGCTCGGCAGCCTCAGTCTATCCTGCCGAATGTAGGCTCGTCCTGGAGCGTCGCACGCTGCCGGGTGAGACTCCGGCCCGGGTCATGGAGGAGTTTCAGACCGTTCTCGACGGCCTGGAACGGGACGTCCCACGCCTGGACGCCGAGTTGGTCCAGGGGCTCACCCGCCCGGCTACCGAGGTGCTCGAGGACTCGCCTCTCGTGCAAGGGCTTTTGTCGGCATGCTCCGCCCAGGATGTGGAGCCCGTAGTCGAGGGCATGACCGCGTGGGTCGATGCGGCGTTCCTGAACGAGGCGGGCACGCCGGCGGTCTGCTTCGGTCCCGGCTCGATCGCCCAGGCGCACTCGGCAGACGAGTGGATCGAGGCGAGTGAGATTACGAAGTGCGCCAACGTGCTGTATCAGTTCGTGGGTGACTTTCAGGATGGAGGCGAAGGATGAGCGAACCGGGGGGCGTCCAACGCCGGGGGTTGGAAGTGGCACGCCAACGAGCGGTGGACACGCTCATGGAGCATTTCGCCAACGACGTCTTGGACATGGCAGAGTTCGAGAAACGCCTCGACGTGGCGAACCAGCTCGCCACCGAGGCGGAGTTGGAGGACCTGCTCGCCGACCTGCCGTCCACGGCTCTGCGCGTTCCCCCCGGGAGTGTCGTTCCAGCTAGGGGCGGGGCCCCGGTGATGGTTTCGGCCGATCGAGTGAAGGAGCGGGCCTTCATGGTGAGTTGCATGGGCGGCAACAGCCGCGTCGGCCGTTGGGTGCCGGCCCGCCGCAACTTCGCGATCGGGGTCATGGGTGGATTCTCGCTCGACTTCCGCGAGGCGATGTTGGGTCCCGGCCCGACCGATGTGAACGTCTTCGTCCTCATGGGTGGAGGCGAGATCATCGTGCCCCCTGAGATGGAAGTCGAGGTGAGCGGCTTCGCCTTCATGGGAGGATTCGAGTACGAGACGGACGTTCCCCTTCAAACGAATCCCGACCGCCCCGTCCTCCGCATCAAGGGCTTCGCCATGATGGGCGGCGTCGGGGTGGAGGTCCGTCTACCGGGGGAGACGGCCAGGGAGGCGAAAAACCGGCGGGCGCCTGGAGCGTAAGGGACTCCAGCTGAGGCTGGCGCCCCCCAGAGGGGACTGACCCGCTCAACAACGACGGACTCCCACGCGTCCTCGACATAATACGATGAAGACGAACCTGGAGGAGAACAATGGAGATGGAAAGTATGCGCTCGGGCGTGGCCTAGTTCACGCACAATGCCCTGCGGATCGTGGTGGGCTTCCTGTTTTGGCTCCACGGCCTCCAGAAGCTTTTCGGGATGTTCGGGTTTGACGAGCCGGTGGAGCTCATGTCGCGCATCGCAGCCGCCGCTGTCATCGAGACCGTCGGCGGCCCCCTAATAATCCTGGGGCTGTTCACGCGACCGGTGGCCTTCATCCTGGCCGGCGAGATGGTGGTGGCGTACTTCACGGCCCACATGCCCAAGGGCCTGTGGCCCATCATGAATGGGGGGGAGCGGGCTGTGTTCTATTGCTGGGTCTACTTGTTCTTCGCAGCGAACGGAGCGGGCTCATTCAGTCTCGACGGACTTTGGGCACGACGGAGATCACGGGAAGCCGGCTAGACGAGGCGACCAGGCCCGGAGGCGTCTAGCAGTGTTCGTCGTATGCGGCCTTGAGGCTCGCGGCGATCTCCGAAGCATGCCGCCCTTCGATCTCGCGGCGTTCCAGCATGTAGACGATCTCCCCGTCCTTCATCAGAGCCACGGACGGTGACGATGGCGGGTAGCCCGTAAAATATTCGCGCGCGCGGTTCGTCGCGTCGAGATCCTGCCCCGCGAAAACGGTCAGCAGAACATCGGGCCGGCTCTCGTTGTCCAACGACATGGCTACGGCCGGTCTCATGGCACCCGCCGCACAGCCGCACACCGAGTTCACCGCTATCATCGTCGTCCGTTGCTCGGATCCAAGGGCTTCATCTACATCCGCAACGGTTCTGAGCTCTGTAAATCCCACGTGCACGAGGTCGTTACGCATCGGCGCGACCATCGCTTCTGGATATGGCATCCTGTACTCCCGAGATGGCGAGAATTTTCTTATCGACTCTGAAATACCCCGACGGGTCTCAAATGTGCATCGACGTCGAGTGGCTTGTAAACGGGTTGCTCGCAAATCACCGTGCGGTCACCTTTAATTTCGGGCTACACTGTCCACACCGATCAGGCGATCGTTCATCGGGGAGCTTGGATCCACCGTGTCCACTAGCACAGAGATCGTGCGGCTCCGGGTCAATGGAGATCTCCGGGAGACGGGCGTTCCGAGCCACTTCACGTTACTGGAGACGCTCCGGTACGGGCTCGGTCTCACGGGCTCCAAGCAGGGGTGCGATAAGGGGGACTGCGGGGCGTGCACCGTCCTCCTGGACGGCTCGCCGACGCTCGCTTGCATCACCCCTGTGTGGGAGGCCGAGGGTAAGGACATCGTCACGGTCGAGGGATTGGGGTCGGCTCAGGGGCCACATCCGCTTCAGGACGAATTCGACCTCAACGGGGCGGCGCAGTGCGGCTTTTGTACGCCTGGTATCCTTTGCTCGGCGGCAGCGCTCCTCGAGCGCCGTCCAGATGCCTCGCGTGCGGAGATCCAGGAGGCGCTCTCGGGTAATCTGTGTCGCTGTACCGGGTACACGAAAATACTCGATGCCGTGGAGGCGGCAAGCGCCCGACTGTGCGCCCTCGATTCCTCACGTGAGGAGATCCCGTGATATCGCGTAACCCACAGTCCGACTTGACATTGATAGGATCTCGCCTCAGGAAGATCGACGGCCTGGAGAAGTCCACGGGGGAGGCCCAATTCACCGACGATTTGGCCTTCGCCGGCATGCTACACGGGAAGATCCTCAGGAGCCCTCATCCCCACGCCCGTATCCTGTCCATCGACACGAGTGAGGCGCTCGCGATGGAGGGGGTCCACGGGGTGATCACCGGGCGGGACATGCCGGTCAAGTACGGCATCATCCCGTGGACGCCGGACGAATCGCCCCTCTGCGTAGAGCGCGTCCGCTACATCGGGGATGGAGTGGCGGCGGTGGCTGCCGTGGATGAAGACACTGCGATTCGTGCCCTAGAGGCGATCCACGTGGAGTACGAGGAGCTCGCGGCTTATCTGGATCCGCACGCGGCCCTCGAGGCGACCACAGGTCCCTTCATCCATGAGCCCAAGAAGGAGGGCTGGAACGGCAACATCACGAAGACGGTGAAGCTCGAGTTCGGGGCCGTGGACGAGCTCATGGACTCCTCGGACGTGGTCGTAGAGGGCGAGTACTTCTTCGAGGGTTCGACACACACACCCATCGAGCCCCACTGCGCCATCGGACACTACCAGGGGAATGGGAAACTGACGGTGTGGTCGGCCACTCAGGTCCCGCATTATCTCCATCGGGAGCTGGCCCGGGTCCTGGACGTTGATGTGGCCGAGGTCCGCGTGATACAGCCTCCCGTGGGGGGTGCGTTCGGTGGCAAGTCCGAGCCCTTCGACCTCGAGTTCTGCGTCGCCAAGCTCGCCATGGTCACCGGCCGACCCGTGAAAATCCTCTACACTCGCGAAGAGGTTTTTTATGCCCATCGGGGCCGCCACCCGTTTCACATGCGCTACCGCATCGGCGCCGATCGGGACGGGATGCTGCGGTCGGTCGATGCCAAGATTCTGTTGGATGGAGGCGCCTACGCATCCTTCGGGCTGGTGACGACCTACTATTCGGGCCAGCTCCTCACGGCGCCCTACACGATGCCCGCCTACCGGTTCGACTCGACCCGCGTCTACACGAATAAGCCCGCGTGCGGCCCGAAACGTGGTCATGGCTCCGTCCAGCCGCGCTTCGCCTTCGAGGTGCAGCTCGACAAGCTCGCCGAGCGCCTCGACATCGATCCAATCGAGCTTCGTCGCAGGAACTTCATTGGGGAGCACACGCGCACGGTCAACGAGCTGCGTATCACGTCCAACGGATTCCTGGAGTGCCTCGACTCGGTGGAGCGGGCGTCGGACTGGAAGGCACGGTTCGGGAAGCTGCCCCACGGGAGGGGGCTCGGGGTCGCAGGCTCGACCTACATCACCGGTACGAACTATCCGATCTATCCCAACGAGATGCCGCAGTCGGCCGTGCAGTTGCAGATTGACCGCTCCGGCAGGGTGGCCGTCTTCAGCGGTGCGAGCGAGATCGGCCAGGGCTGCGACTCGATGGTGGCCTACATCGCCGCCGAGGAGCTCGGCGTACCCCTCGAGCACGTACGCGTCTACCGCGGGGATACGGACTTCACGCCGGTGGATCTCGGTGCCTACTCGTCGCGGGTCACCTTCATGTTGGGGAACGCCACGATCGACGGAGCGCGGAAGCTCAAGAGGAAGGTGCAGGAAGCCGTGGCCGAAGCTTGGGAGTGCAAGTCGGGTCAGGTGCTGTTGGCGGGAGGGTGGGCGTTTCTTGCCGCCGATACGGAACGGAAGATGCCGATCCGTGAGGCATTCAACCTCGCCGAGGCGAAGTTCGGCGCCCTCGGATCGACCGGCTCCTACAACACGCCCAAGGACGTGCACGGGGAATACCGAGGCGGGACCATCGGCGCGTCACCCGCCTATTCATTCACCGCGCACGTGGCGGAGGTCGAGGTGGACGTCGAGACCGGCGTGGTGGATGTGGTCAAGATATGGGTAGCCCACGACTGTGGCCGGGCGCTCAACCCGGTACTGGTCGAGGGGCAGATGGAGGGTTCCGCGTATATGGGCTTTGCGGAAGCGCTCATGGAGGAGCACGTTTTCAAGGATGCGGAGCACGGCAAGGCCGGCCTTCACAATGCTCCGTCGCTCCTGGATTACAAGATTCCGACGAGCCTGGACACGCCCGAGCTGGAATCCCTCATCGTGGAGTCGATCGACCCGGAAGGCCCGTACGGAGCCAAGGAGGCGGGTGAGGGTCCACTGCACCCTTCGATTCCGGCCATCGCCAACGCCATCTACGATGCTGTCGGGATCCGGATGGACTCGCTCCCGTTCACTGCCCCACGTGTGTGGAGGGCTCTGCGGGCGGCCCATGAAGCGAGGGAGCTCGCCATGAGCGAGACATGAGGGCCGGGGATCTTCTAGCGAGAGGCGCGGCCACGTGCGCGTTGGGCGTCCTACTGACGTGTGGCGGAGAGACGGCCCGCTCCACTGCCGGCTCGGACGCTCCCGAGGGCCGGGCCGCCGCCGAAGCACCTGGACCCAGGACCGCTCCGGGGAGCCACGAAGACTGGGGCATCGTGCGGGAGAAGGCTCTTTGGGCCTACGATCAGGGGCTCGCCGAGCTTCCCATGGGGGAGCTCGTGGCCCGCATCGGCGAGACCTTCGTCGGTACGCCCTATGCTCCCCATACGCTCGAGGTTGCGGGAGAGGAGCGGCTGGTCGTCGAGCTTCAGGAGCTGGACTGCGTCACCTTCGTGGAGAACGTTCTGGCACTTGCCCGCTTCGTCCAGATGGCACGCGACGTGATGTTGGACGATCCGGCCGAAAGCTACCGCCCGTTCTATGCGGGGATCTTGGAGCGGATCCGATACCGGGGAGGGACGCTCGACGGTTATTCGAGCCGGTTGCACTACTTCAGCGAGTGGATCAGCGACAACAGCGACAAGGGGATCCTCCGTAACATCTCGCAGGAAATCGGGGGCGTGGTGGACACGGAGCGCATCGACTTCATGACCACACACGCGGACGCCTACAGGCAGTTGGGAGAGGACCCACAGCTTCTTCCCGCACTCGAGGCGGTCGAGTCGCGTTTAAACGAATCGCCCCGATTCTACGTTCCCGAGGAACGGATTGAAGAGGTGGCCGAGCGTATCCGCGACGGCGACGTCATTGCAGTCACCAGTACTGTGGGGGGTTTGGATATCGCCCACACCGGGATCGCCCTGTGGAGGGACGGACGCCTACACCTCCTCCACGCGCCGCTCGTGGGAGGGGTCGTGCAGATCAGCGAAGTACCGTTGGCCGAACGGATTCTCCGGATTAGAGGTCAAGACGGCGTTATGGTGGCCCGGCCGTTGGACGCCCGTTGAGGAGCGAGAAATGCTGAGACTCCCTCCATTCCGGTACCATCGTCCGGAAACGGTGGCCGACGCGGTGTCTCTTCTCGGCTTATATGGCGATGCCGCGATGCCCGTGGCAGGGGGTACGGACCTGATCCCCAACATGAAGCACCGGCTGTTCACACCCGAGCATCTGGTCGCTTTGAAGGGGATCAGGGAGCTTCGGGGAATCCGCGAGGAAGGCGGCCATCTCGTCATCGGCACCGCAGAATCTCTCACGGACATATCGGTCCATCCATCAGTCCGACTTCACTTTACGGCGCTCGCACAAGCTGCGGGTAGCGTGGCGGGGCCGCAGCTTCGCAACTCGGGCACGTTGGGCGGGAACGTCTGCCTCGACACCCGCTGCACGTACTACAACCAATCCCAATTTTGGCGGCAAGCTCTGGGTTTTTGCCTCAAGAAGGACGGTGACGTCTGTCACGTCACCCGGGTCGGCAAGAAGTGTGTGGCCGCTCATTCCGCGGACACTCCCCCCGTCCTGATGACGCTGGGGGCGCTGTTGGAGTTGGTGGGGCCCGAGGGCGCGCGCAGCGTTCCGATCGCGGACTTCTTCTTGGCGGACGGAATTTGGAACACCACCAGGAGGCCGGACGAGATCCTGACGAGCATTCGCATTCCCCTGCCGACGCCCGATCTCAAGACCTCGTACGTGAAGCTGCGTCAGCGGAAGGCGATCGACTTCCCGCTCCTGACCGTTGCCGTAGCAGGCGATGTCGATCCCGAGAACCGGATCCGCCGGCTACGAGGAATGGTGACCGGGCTCGGTGCGCGCCCGCGGGAACTGACGGGTTGGGAGGAGTTGGCCGAGGGTGAAATCCTGACAGAGGAACTCGTGGAGGGGCTTTGCGAGCGGGCCCACAAGCAATGCCATCCCCTGGAGAACATGATCGTCGACGCGGAGTGGCGGCGGGCCATGGTGCCCGTGCACGTGAGGAGAGCGTTGGCAGGGCTTCGCCGGTAGCACGAGCCGGTGGCGGCGCGAGCCCGGGCCCCCGCGCTCTACCCTCCGAACGTCGCCCACTCCGGCATCACACCCGGTTCGATTCCGAAGACCGCCGTCCCCAGAAAGTAGAACACGACGGCGATGACCAGAACGCCGACCAGATTCAGTAGCAAGCCGATCCTGGCCATCTCTGGAATCCTCACCCGATCGCTTCCGAAGACGATGGCGTTGGGCGGAGTGGCCACGGGCATCATGAAGGCACACGATGCCGACAGCGTGGCGGGGATCATCAGCAGCAGCGGATGGATGTTCGCCGCGACAGCCGCCGAGGCCATGATCGGGAGGATCATCTCGGTCGTGGCCGTATTTGACGTCAGCTCCGTCAAGAAGGTCAGCGAGAGACAGACGATCAAGATGAGCACCAGAGGATGGACTCCGGCGAGCCCCGCGAACTGATCGCCGACCAGCTCTGACAGACCCGTCGCCTGAAACCCGTGCGCGAGCGCGAACCCGCCGCCGAAGAGCAGAACGATCCCCCAAGGTAGCCGGGGGATGATGTCCGCCCCCGCCAGCGTGGGGAAGGCGGCGCCTGGGGTTCGGCTCGGGATCAGAAACAACAGGATAGCCATAGTGATCGCGACGGTCCCGTCGTCGATCAACCCCTGGAACGGTAGCAGTTGGGACCAACCGGGGATGGTGACGACCCCGAGCCGTAGCGGGACCCTGAATACCCACAGCAGCGCGGTCGTCAGGAACACGGCGAAAACCGCCCTCTCTTCGAATGTCACGGGGCCGAGGGCCTCGGCCTGTTCCTCCACCACCGAGCGGTCGACCGTGATGTGTCCGGGAACGCGAAAGAAGACTTTCGTGATGAGGAACCAGGTCACGAGGAGCATGATCACGGACATGGGCAGCGCCATGATCATCCACTGCCCGAAGGAAATGGCCGGCGCGTCGGGGAAGGTGATCTGGAAAATGCGCGCGAACGAGAGGTTGGGAGGCGTGCCCACCAACGTCGCGAGCCCTCCTAGCGAGCAAGCGTACGCTATGGAGAGCATCACGCCAACCGAGAACGCATGCGTATCCTCGACGCCGAACTCCTCCTCCATCTGGAGAACGATGGCGAGCCCGATCGGGACCATCATGACCGCCGTGGCCGTGTTGGAGATCCACATGGACAGAAAGCCCGACGCCACCATGAAGCCCAGCACAATCCGTGAGGGACCTCCCCCGACGATCCCGATGATCTTGAGCGCGATGCGTCGGTGTAGGTTCCATTTCTCCATGGTCAGGGCGATCATGAATCCGCCCAGGAACAGCACGATGGTACTGTTGAAATAGATCGGTGCGGTGCCTCCCGCTCGCTCGATGCCGAGCAGCGGGAACAACACCAGAGGAAGGAGCGCCGTCGCGAAGAGGGGGATCGCCTCGGTGATCCACCAGGTAGCCATGAGGATGGCCACTCCGGCCATGCGCGAGACCACCGGGTTGCCGGGGTCGAGATCCACGAGCGTCATCGACAGAAAAAATACGGGCCCGAGGACCAGCCCCACCTTCTGAGACGTGCGCTTTCCGGATGCCATCAACATTCCGAGTGCGTGCGAGTTGGCGTAGTCGGAACGGCATGCTATCGAAGTCGGATTTGGGACGCGAGCCCCGACCCCCATACCGGCCTTGGTGCGGCTGGCGCCCAACGTTTAGGTTGCGGGGTCGAGCGCGTCATTATGATGCGTGGGGCGGAGAATCCGAGGAGAGGTTGATGACTGACGATCAAGGCGGGCGGCGGCGCCCCGAGGATTCAGCTTCGGAAATCACCCAACTCATGATGCCCGGTGACGTCAACAACCTGGGGCATCTGTTCGGGGGGGTTCTGCTCTCGATGATCGACAGAGCGGCCGCCGTTACGGCGATGCGTCACGCTCGACAGCCCTGCGTGACGGTGGCGATCGATAAGGTGGACTTCAAGGAGCCCATCTACGCCGGGGAGTTCGTGACGTGTATGGCTCGAGTCAATTTCGTGGGCCGAACGTCCATGGAGATCGGAGTCGAGGTCGTGGCCGAGCACCCGATCACGGGTGTGAGGCGGCATACGAATGACTGCTTCCTGACCTTCGTGGCGATCGATGAGGACAGTCGGCCCAGCGCCGTGCCCGGACTGGAGCTCAACACCGACGAAGATCGGCAGCGATTCGAGGACGGCAAGCGCCGCCGCAAGCACCGGGAAGCACTCGAGGTTGAGTTGCAGTCGGGGTTCGGGTCGGACTAGAGCTCAGCCCCGCTCCAGCACCATCGCGAAGCCCAGCCCCCCTGCGGCGCACACCGTGACCAGGCCCAGGTCCACGTCCCTCCGCCTCATTTCGTGCAGGAGGGTCGTGGTGAGACGAGCGCCGGTGGCGCCGAACGGGTGACCGATGGCGATGGACCCGCCCATCACATTGATGGAGTCCAGGTCGGGATGCCCGACCGCCTGTCCTCGACCCAGCTCCGCCGCGGCGAAGCTACGGGAAGAGAGTGCTTGAAGGTTGGAGAGCACCTGAGCGGCGAAGGCCTCGTGCATTTCCATCAGCCCGATGTCGGCCATCGTCACGCCGGCCCGATCGAGGGCCAGCGGCGCCGCGTAGGCCGGCCCCTGTAGGAGTTGGCCCCGGGGGTCCAGCCCCGCGAAGGCGTAGGACCGGACGTAGCCGAGGGGCTCCACGCCGTCCGCCGTGACCCTTTCCTCCGACATGAGGACCGCCGCCGAACCACCGTCCGTGAGCGGCGACGCGTTGCCCGCCGTGACGCTTCCGTGCCTTCGGTCAAAGGCCGGTCTCAGCTTCGCCAGCGCCTCCTCGCTCGTGTCGGTACGCACTCCGTTGTCCGTCTCAACCACCTTCCGGAAGTCTCGTGGCACATAAAGCGGAGCGATCTCCGCCCGGAGTCGTCCGTCCTCCGTGCCGGCCGCAGCCAGTCGATGGGACCGCAAAGCCCACGCGTCCTGCTCGGCGCGGCTGATGCCGTTCTCCTTGGCCATCCGCTCAGCCGACTCCCCCATGCTCTCGCCCGTCGTAGGCTCGGCGATCTGTGGGAAATTGGGCACGAGCTCCTTCGGCCGGATCTTGGCGATCGTCGCCAGGCGACCCTTGAGGGTCTTTGCCTTGGCGGCGCCGATCAGCTTTTCCGCCAACGATTGCTTGATCGTGATGGGGATGTGCGACAACGACTCCGCCCCGCCCGCCACGACGATGTCGGCATATCCGCGCTCGATGAGGTTCACGCCGTCGGCGATGGCCTGATTAGCTGATGCGCAGGCCCTCGATACCGTCACGGCGGGCACGGTCTGGGGAAGCGTGGCAAGCCCGACTTCCCGCGCGATGTTGGGGGCGTGAGGATCGTGGACCACGGTCCCATAGACCAGGTGGTCAACCGCTTCACCAGGGATGCCGCTTCTCTCCATCAGATCTCGCACGGCGAGCGTGCCGAGATCAATGGCAGTCAGGTTCTTGAGGACCGTGCCGGAGCGCGCGAAGGGAGTGCGAGATCCCGCGACGATGGCGGCGCGTCTCTTCATCTAGCTCGTGGGTTGATGGGTGCTGAGGGGGTACCCGACTGCTTCTAACCCAGCGTGCCCGTTGCCGGTTCCCGCGAGTAGCCAGCGCATTGCCGCGGGGCTAAGTGTGGTGCTTCAGAAGTGTCTCGGCCATTCGAGCACCGATGCATCCGGCCCTGCGGCGTTGCTCCTCCTCGAAATAGCGGTGCTATTCCTCGTCGTCGCGCCTTGCAGGATCCGGCGCCTCGGCACTCTCGGTGGCTCGCGAACTTCTGAAGCACCACACTATACTGGTTCCGACAGATTGCAGCCATGCAGAGGAGGTCGGGCAGGAAACGATGAAAGGTGTCACGTTCGACGTATCGGCGGCTCGCTTCATTCTGGCGAAGACAGCCGGCAGGATCACCGACTCGGCGCTCTTCGGCGCACTCAGCGGGGTGAGGCTGCGCGACCTTCCGAGCCCCCAGTTGCCCGGACCGGAGTGGGTCGAGATCGAGGTGATCTCGGCAGGAATCTGCGGAAGCGATATTGGCAACCTGACCTACGCGTCTAGCCCTGCAATGGAACCGTTTGGGTCGTTTCCGGCCGTATTGGGTCACGAGATCCTGGGACGCGTCAGTGCGGTGGGCGCCAGAGTGACCAGGGTGTCGCCGGGGCAGCGCGTGACGATGGATCCGATGATTTCGTGTACGGCTCGGGGGTACGCCGCCGATAATTCCTGCCCGTCCTGTTCCATGGGACTTCACAGCACGTGTGAACGTGCCGGTGAGGAAGGCATCGCGCGTTTGGACGGTAGACCGATGTCGGCGGGCCTCACGATCGGCTACCATCGGGACTTGCCGGGCGGGTGGGGAGAGAAGGTGATCGCCCACCAGTCACAAGTCTTCACAGTGGATGACGCGGTGGCCGACAATGCCGCCGTGCTGCTCGAGCCGCTGTCGATCGCCCTGCACTCGGTGCTCGCTACGCCGCCCGTAGACCAGGAGCCTGTGCTGGTGATCGGCAGTGGCACGATCGCTCTCTGCACCATCTGGGCGTTGCGGGCGACCGGCTTCCGCGGCCCGCTCCTCGCACAGGCGAAGAGGGAGCATGAGCGGGAGTTGGCTCGAGCGCTGGGGGCCACCGAAGTCGTTACCCCGGGACCGGAGGCTCGCCAGGCGCTGATCGAGACTGGAGCCTCGGCGTACATGCCTGTCGTGGGTCCGGAGGTATTTTCGGGCGGGGGCTTTCCCCTGATCTACGACTGCGTCGGGAGTCCCTCGAGTCTCGCTCAGTCGCTCCGCTTCTCCTCGCCGCGAGGGCGGGTCGTGGTCATCGGATGTGCAGGGGAACTCAAGAAGCTCGACCTGACCTTTCTGTGGGCGCGGGAGCTGAGGATCCGAGGCTCGGTCGGTTATGGACTCGAGACTTGGCGTGGTGAGCGCCGTCACACGTTCGAGATTGCCCATGATCTGTTGGTCGAGACGGGGGCGCCCGTCCAGGACATGGTCACGCACGTCTACCCGCTCGCTCAGTACCGGGATGCTCTCCGGGCGGCGGCGAATCACCGTCGCAGCGGCGCGGTCAAGGTGCTTCTACAGCCGTAGGAGTGAGATCTCCGTCAGAGCGGTAGTCGAAGCACCTCAGGGTGGACGTCACTCCCCGAGCGATGTCCGTCGACATCGATCCCCTCGATTCCCAAGAGTGTGGCTTTCCGCAGGAGCCCCCCCGAATAGCCACCAAGCTTGCCGTCACTCCGAACGACCCGATGGCAGGGAACGACGATCGGGAGCGGGTTGGCGCCGACGGCCTGGCCAACTGCTCGAGCGGCTCCCGGCTCGCCCAACTCGTCCGCGATGTCTCCGTACGAAACGATTCGACCGTACGGGATCTTCAGGAGGCGCGCGTAGATGCGCCTCTGAAAGGCTGTGGCTCCGGAGAAATCGAGCGACAAGTTGAACTTCCTCCGGTTCCCTGCGAAGTACTCCCGAAGCTGGAGTAGAGCGGACGCCAGCGTGGCACTCCGGGCGACGTCCGATCCTTCCTCGTCCAGCATGTCCGGTGTCACGTCCCCGACTCGACGGACTCCATGGCGCGTAACCCAGACGGCGACGGGGCCAGCAGGCGTCTCACGGAGCACACCGGAGTAGACTGCCGACGTGCCCTCGCGCTGGGCCATCAGTGCTGAGGCTCGGTCTCGAGCGCTGTACGCAGAGCGTCGAAGCCGAGGAGCGCGCACTTGATCCGAACCGGGAACTTGCTGACTCCCTGAAGAGCGCGAAGGTCTCCCATCGCGGGATCCGAAGCGACCTCCTCATTCCCGTGCATCATCTGCGTGAAACGATCGGCCAGCCCGATCGCTTCATCCGAGGCCGCTCCCTTGACTAAGGCGGTCATCATGGATGTAGAAGCCTGTGAGATAGAGCACCCCTGGCCATCGAAGCGGATATCCTCGATCTGGCCTGCAATGATCCGCATCTGAACCTTGACCTCGTCACCGCACACCGGGTTGTGGACCACGGCCTCCACAGTGTGGTCCATGAGTCCGTTCTTGTTTCGCGGATTGCGATAGTGCTCGAGGATGAGCTGCTGGTAAAGAGAGGTCAGTGGAGCTTCCATCAATCTATCATATCGCGTCGACCCCGATAATTCGAATTGCCCTCGCGGGCGGGGTCGGCCGGGTCGACTCAGGCGGATCCGAAAATCGCCTGGACCGACACCAATCCGTCGACCAGTCGGTCCACGTCATCTGTAGAGTTATACAGGTAAAAACTCGCCCGGGCCGTGGCTGACACCCCGAAGTGTTGCATCACCAACTGCGCGCAGTGATGGCCGGCGCGGATGGCGATTCCCTCCGAATCGAGAATGGTCGAGATGTCGTGTGGGTGTGCGTCGCCCATGTTGAAGGAGATCACGCCGGATCGTTCGTTGGGGTCTGTAGGCCCGTAGATCTGAATGCCGTCGAGTTCCCCGAGTCTCTCCAGCGCGTACGCGAGAACGTTACGCTCGTGCTCGGCGATCGCGTCAAAGCCGACCTCACCCAAGAAATCCGCTGCGACCCCGAGAGTGATCGCTCCGGCGATGTTCGGCGTGCCAGCCTCGAACTTGTGTGGGATCTCTGCCCAGGTGCTCGCTTCGCGCCCCACGACCCGGATCATCTCTCCACCCCCGTGATATGGGGGCATCGACTCCAGAAGCTCTCGGCGAGCCCAAAGTGCGCCTGTGCCCGTAGGCCCGCACATCTTGTGGCCGGAGAAGGTGTAGAAGTCACAACCGAGCTCCTGTACGTCGACACGTCGGTGAGGCACGGCCTGTGCCCCGTCGACTAGGACCCGCGCACCGGCAGCCTTGGCCCGATCGACGATGTCACGGACCGGGTTGATGGTTCCGAGGGCGTTGGAGATATGTGAAACCGCGACGATGCGCGTGCGCTCGGTGAGGAGGTCGGACAGGTCGTCGAGGACCAATCTTCCCTGATCGTCCATCTCGATATAACGCAGACGGGCCCCTGTCCGGTTGGCCAGAATCTGCCAGGGGATGATGTTGGAGTGATGCTCCATCGCACTGAGGAGGATCTCGTCTCCCTCCTTCACGTTAGCGAGGCCCCAGCTCCCCGCGACCAGGTTGATGGCCTCCGTCGTGCCGCGCGTCCACACGAGTTCCTCGGGCTCGGCCGCGCCGATGAAGTTGGCCAGCTTCGCCCGAGCCTCTTCGTAGGCAACCGTGGCTCGCCGGCTCAGCTCGTGAATGCCCCGGTGGACATTGGCGTTGTCCCGCTCATAATACTTGGAGAGAGCCGCGATGACAGAGCGGGGCTTCTGAGAAGTGGCTGCGCTGTCGAGGTAGACGAGAGGTTTCCCCCCCACGTCTTGGTGGAGAGCCGGAAACTGATCTCTTAACGCGGCCCAGTCGACGGACGGTGATGGCGAGAGCATTGGGTGTTAGATAGAACCTTTAGCGGAGCCTAGATCTGAATGTAGATCTCGTCACCACGGACCTCCACTTCGTACGTCTTCACGGGCTGGACGGCGGGCAGTTGCCTCGCCTGCCCCGAACACACGTCGAACGTGGCGCCATGGTACACGCACTCCAACTCCGTACCCTCCAGCTCGCCGTCCGAGAGAGGAAATTCCTGATGGGAACACTCGTCCTGGAGCGCGTAGATGTCACCGTCGACATTGGCCAGGACAATTCTCGACTCATCCACCTCGACGCCCAGCAGATTTCCCGGCGGACATCTATCCAGGACGGCCACCTTTACCCACCTCATCGTCGTCGCTCCATCAGCCATCGAAGTTTCAGCTATTGCCGAGTTTCTGTTCGATCGCTCGGGTGACCTTCTCCACGACACCACCCAAGGGTAGCCGGGCCAGCACATCACCCAGAAAGCCGAGCACCACAAGGCGCTCGGCCTGTTGACGACTCAGTCCCCGGCTCAAAAGATAAAACAGGGTCTCGGCATCCAACTGTCCCACCGTGGCTCCATGCGAGCATTTCACGTCGTCCGCCTCGATTTCGAGATTGGGCAGGGAGTCGGCGCGGGCTTCGTCTGACAGGAGGAGATTTCTGTTCGTCTGATACGCGTCCGTGCCCTGAGCCCCGGGGTGGACCCGGATGACGCCCCGAAACGCGGCGCGCGAGCGATGGTCCAACGCACCTTTGTACAGAAGATCGCTTCCAGTATGAGGAGCGACGTGGTCCTGGCTCGTGTTATGATCGAAGTGCTGGTTCTCGTCACCGAAGTATAGACCCAAGAGGTTGCCGTGTGCTCCCGGTCCCACGAGGCTCGTGTTCAGATCAATACGGCTGACAGACGCTCCGAGGCTCACATTGAGAGTGTTCAACACGGAATCAGCGTGGGCGAGGGTCCTCTGCGCTGTCTGGAAAAAGCTCCCCCGCCCCATTCTCTGAAGGGACACGTATTGCACCTCGGCTCTATCTCGCGCGATGATCTCGACCGCGGAAGATTGGAGCGAGCGCCGGTCGGAATCCTCTGACAGAAACTCCTCGACGTAGGACACGCGACTCCCGGGCCCTGCAACGATGAGGGTCCGGGTGCACACGGCCGACCCGGGCCGGGAGAGCCAATGTGTGACCCGCACCGGGAGCTCGATCTCCACGTTCTCGGGTACGTAAAGGAGCACTCCGTCCGTCCACAGGGCGGCGTTGAGCGCTTGAAACTTTCCTTGTTCGGGTGGCACGGCTTCAGTGGCGAGGTGCTCTTCGAGGATGGTCGTGTGGTCGTCGACGGCGTCTCGCAATGAGGTCAAGATCACCCCCGACGCGGCCAGCGCGGGGTCGAGGTCTACGTGCACCACTCCTCCGTCCATCAGCACGACGTGGCCCGAGGCGCCTCGGTCCTCCGCCATCGCCTCGTCGAGCGCCAGGGGGCGGCCGGCGGGGGGACTCTCGCCCGTGGCGAGACGCAGCTCTCCGAGGTCGATGAGGCGTGAGAGGTCGGTGTAGCGCCACTCCTCCGAGCGCGTAGTCGGCAGCGGGGTGTCCTCATAGACCGACCACGCGTGTCCGCGACGATCCTTCAACCACATCGGGACGTCCCGGCTGGCCCGCTCGACTGCACGCTGATCGAGCGAGATGCCTGACTCCTCCGCCTCGAGCACCTCACTCATGACCTGTGGTGGGTTCATCAACCGACGGAACCTTCCATCTCGAGCTCGATGAGTCGGTTCAATTCCACGGCGTATTCGAGTGGCAGCTCCTTCGCGATAGGCTCTATAAAGCCACGAACGATGAGCGCCATCGCCTCCTCTTCGGTCATCCCTCGACTCTTCAAGTAGAAGAGTTGTTCGTCGCCGACCTTGGAGACGGTCGCCTCGTGACCGACCGTGGCGCTCTTCTCCTCGACTTCGATGTACGGATAGGTGTCGGTGCGTGACGTATCATTGATGAGGAGCGCGTCGCACACCACGTTCGAGCGTGAGTTCATGGCACCTTCGTACACCTTGCACAGCCCCCGGTAGGTAGAGCGGCCGTTGCCCTTCGAGATGGACTTCGAGATGATCGTCGAAGTCGTGTTCGGGGCGGCGTGGACGACCTTGCCGCCCGTGTCCTGGTGTTGACCGTCGGATGCGTAAGCGATCGACATGATCGAGCCGTGTGCGCCTTCGCCCATGAGGTAGCACGACGGGTACTTCATCGTGAGCTTCGAGCCGAGATTTCCGTCGAGCCACTCCATCGTCGCGTTCTCGGCTACGGTCGCACGTTGTGTCACGAGATTGTACATGTTGTTGGACCAGTTCTGGATCGTCGTGTACCGGAATCGTGAGTTCCTCTTCAGCACGATTTCGATGACCCCAGAGTGGAACGAATCGGTGGAGTAGACTGGAGCTGTACACCCCTCGATGTAGTGTGCCTGGGCGCCCTCTTCCAGGATGATGAGCGTGCGCTCGAACTGGCCCATTCGCTCCTGATTCACGCGGAAGTAGGCCTGAAGCGGTGTCTCGAGGTGGACGCCCTTCGGAATGTAGACGAAGGATCCACCCGACCAGACTGCCGAGTTCATCGCGGCGAACTTGTTGTCGGCGGCCGGAACTACGGTCGCGAAGTGCTCCCGGAAGATCTCGGGGTGGTTCTTGAGTCCGTCCTCGATCGAATCGAAGATGACGCCTTTGGAGGCCCACTCCTCTTTGAGCGAGTGATACACCATCTCCGACTCGTATTGGGCGCCGACCCCGGCGAGAGCCTTCTGTTCAGCTTCGGGGATTCCGAGACGCTCGAACGTAGTCTTGATATTGTCGGGGACGTCGTCCCAGGAGCGCTCCATCTGATCCTGGGGTTTCACATAGAAGTAGATTTCGTCGAGCGTCGCTTCGAGATCGGAGAGGTCTCCACCCCAATTCGGCATGGGTTTGGCCTCGTAGATACGGAGCGCCTTCAGTCGGAAATTCAGCATCCATTCCGGCTCTTCCTTCTGCCTGGAAATCTCGCGCACGACGCTCTCGTCGAGGCCGGGGGCAGTTCTGAAAACGTGCGCCTCGTCGTCTACGAATCCGTATTTATACTCGTCCAGGCCAATATCTTGGACCACTTCGCTTTCTGGCATCGTCCTCTATCCCTGTCAAAGTCAGGTGGATGACTCCCACGTTCAAATCTAGCCTACGGGGACCTCTTCCCTCCAGTCGGCATATCCCTGCTTCTCCAACTCCAGGGCGAGCTCCGGTCCGCCCGATCGGACCAGATTGCCGTCGATCATCACATGAACGAAGTCGGGCTCGATGTAGTCGAGAAGGCGCTGGTAGTGAGTGATGAGGAGGATCGTCATCTCGGGGTCTTCTTCACGTAGCGTATTCACGCCCCGTGCTACGATTTGAAGCGCGTCGATGTCGAGGCCCGAGTCGGTTTCGTCCATCAATGCGACGGCGGGACGAAGCACGGCCATCTGGAGGATTTCGTTTCGCTTCTTTTCGCCTCCGCTGAACCCGTCGTTGACCGACCTCTCGGCGAACGAAGGCTCCATGTCCAGCAGGTTCATGCGGTCCATGAGCTCGTCCTGAAAATCGAAGAGATCCAACTCCTCATCGGATCCGAGCCGAGCTTGAAGGGCGGTCCTCAAGAAATTGGCGATCGACACTCCTGGAATCTCCACCGGGTATTGAAACGCCAAGAACAGTCCAGCAAGCGCCCTCTCGTCGGGTTCCATTTCGAGTACGGAGGTCCCCCGAAATTTGACGTCACCGCGGGTGACCTCGTAGGCCGGATGGCCGGCCACGACCTTCGCCAAAGTGCTCTTGCCGGAGCCGTTCGGTCCCATGATCGCGTGTATCTCACCGGCGTGCAGTTGCAGGTTCACGCCTTTTAGAATATCGACATCTCCGCTGATGACCTTGGCATCGAGGTCACTCACGTCGAGTATAGGAGTAGTGGTCGTCAAGGGTAGCATACTGCCGTCATCGAGGCTTATTAAGAATGATTCTTCTTCTCACCAAAAATAGAGAGGGGGCAATATACCGTCAAGATAGTACGCGGTTCCCACCGGTAGCACTAAGATGACGGCTCCTGGCCTGATCTCCGAGGGGGGGAGCGATCCGAGGAGCGCCATTTGGATCGTCATGGGCGGGGGAGCGGTGAAGGGACTTGCACACTTGGGTGCCTGGCAGGCCATTCGAGAGAGCGGGATTGCGGTGGCCGGTATTATCGGCACGAGCACCGGAGCCATGATCGGAGCCGCGATCGCAGCGGGCCGGAGCATCGAAGAGATGGAGGCCGATGCACGGAGCCTACGTCGGCGTGACATCATCCGTTTGCGACTGCGAGCCATCTGGCTGAACGGCATCCGAGCCCCCAGTGTCTTCCGAGGAGACGTTCTGCGAGCCTATGTCGATCGTTTTCTTCGCAACAAGAGTTGGGGAGATCTCGCCATTCCATTACTCGTCAATGCCGTAGACCTGGCGACAGGGGAGATGCTCTGGTTTGGTCACCAGGCCGATCAGGGTGTGACGCTCGTCGAGGCCGTCCAGGCTTCTTCCTCGTTGCCGGTGCTGTTTCCGCCTGTGAACGCGGGCGGACGACTGTTGGTCGACGGGGGGGTCCAGGAGATGTTGCCCCTCCAGAAAGCCGCGGACATGGGTGCGACGCGCATCATCGCGATAGATGTAGGCGCTGGCCCGGAGTCCGACGCCAGTGCCGTCGTGCCGCAGGGATTGGTGGCGGTTCACGAACGCGTGTTCACGATCATGGCCGGTCAGAAGCGGAGAGATGCCCTGCAGGCCTGGAGCGGAGTGCCGCTCACCACCGTTTTGCCTGACTTACAAGACGTCGGGGGGTTCGACTTCGACCGTGCAGATTATCTGCTCGAAGAAGGCTATCGGGCCACGCGAGTCGCACTCACGGGTTTATCCAAAACGCCGTCCTGACCGTACGCGGTAACGAACGAGTCCAGGACGCGAGCGACCCCCCCCCTCTCGGGCCACGCAACTCGGGGAGTACCCCACGTGAAATTGGAACGCCTTACGGAGCGCGGAGCTGTTCGCGTAGCCGAGGGTGAAGGCTACCGTCTCCACGGTTTGCTTCCCCACATTGAGGAGCTGAGCCGCTTGAAAGAGGCGACCCCAAACCAGCAGGGTGCGGGCGGGCGGCAAGCCATGGCGCTTGAGTTCCTTCGCCAGCTGGTCTCCTGACATGCCCATGCCGCTGGCCAGTGCCGCGACTCGCGGCCGGTCCACGGAATTTTCTGTCGACCACTGAATCGCCGCCTCCGACCACCGCTGCGGCTGAAGAGGCAAGGGAGCGGCTGAGTGTGCTCCGAATGGCGTTCGGGGAGTCATCCAGGCCCACGTGAATAATGGCGTTGATCTGATGTCGACCCAGCTCGAAGAGATCCAACTCACGGTGGGAGAAGTCGGAGTAGACGATGATCGCGAACTCGGGTTTCTGCTGTCTCAGCCATCCGAGCCGTGAAGGGAGTATGTGACCGTTTGGCGCATAGATATCGACGAAACATGCGGAAATCGCGCCCGATGCGACCACGTTCCAAAGCCGTGTCCACGTCCTCACGTAGCGCAACTCGTGAGCCGTCACCAGGGCGTCGTTCAGCCGTGCGCGGGCGAGAGGATCGGGCTGGAGGCCAGCGGTCAAGCGCAAACGATTCGGGTGGACCGGAAAGAGCGGAGAGACCAGGCCCTCAGTCGATGGAATCCACCACCACTGCGGTGCCGTAGCAAAGCATTTCCGCCGCACCTGCCTGGATCATCGACGTCTGGAAACGAAGGCCGACCACCGCATTCGCTTCCAGCGACTCGGCGTCCTCCACAAGACGATCGATCGCCTGCTCGCGCGATTCGGCCATCATCTTCGTGTATTCGTGGATCTCGCCGCCGGCGAGATTGCGAAAGATGGCAAGGATGTCCTTACCCACGTGACGCGCACGAATCGTGTTGCCTCTCACGAGTCCAAGCGTACGGACGATCCTCATGCCCGTGATATCCGGCGTCGTGACGATGATCATTTGTACACGTCCCGATAGGGGTCGACGAGCCACTCCTTGTAGCGCTCATAGATGACACTCGAAAAGAGGAGCAACGTGCCCCCGCCGATGGCGGCGGTCGCGAGCTTCTCCCAGGGATCGATGGCGGACGAGAAGTAGAGGTAGGAACCGTAAACGGTCCAAACCGCGAAGCCGGCGACGATGAGAACCCACCCCACGGGCCTCGTGATCCGTCGGTTCACGACCCCCCACACGGACGGATCCCGACTCAGGGGGAAGGTCATGCCCTGCAGGTCTCTTTTCATGGCGCCAAAGATGGCCGCGTCTCTTTGAAGTTCCGTCGAGGATGTAAGAGCCTCCTCGATCCGGCTTCGTTCCTCCGGCGTCGCCTCACCATCGAGGTACCGCATCAGGCTCTCATGATTCACGCTGTTTGTCACGATCTCATCCCCTACGGATACTCGACGTTCATCTCGAGGAGTACAGAGCGGAGGGCGCGGCGAGCATGATTGAGCCGGCTCGCAACGGTGCCCTCCGGCACATCTAGAATACTGGCGATCTCTGCGTAACGCAGATCCTCGAGTTCCTTCAAGACCAGAATCTCGCGGTGTTCGTCACCCACCTCGGAGAGGGCCTTCCACAGAAGCTCCTTCGCCTCCGTCTTCATGTGAAGGTGCTCGGGGTCACTGGAGACGCCCGCCGGCCGAAGCTCGAGCTTCTCGTCTCTGGTCTCGAATCGGCTACGGGAGCGCTGGCTTCGGATGACGTCCCGACAGTGATTCCTGAGAATCCGAAAGAACCAAGGCCCGAACGGCCGCTCCACGTCGAATCGGGGCAGCGACTGCCACGCCTTCACGAAAGCCTCCTGGAGCGCGCCCTGGGCTTCGTCTGGGCTGCCAAGCATTCCGAGGGCGATGCGGAGGCCCGGTCCCTCATACGCTCGTACGATGGGCTCGTAGAATCGCGCACCGCCTGCCCTGCACAATCGAACCAACTCTCTTTCGACCTCCGGTTGCAATACGTCTCCTCTCTCCTGTCCTACGTGGTACGACTCCCGCACGGAGTTTCTTCACCGGGTGAGTTCGGCCACCCCCGCCACCACGGCCTCGATCTCCTCTTCCGTGTTGTAGTAGTGTGGGGAGATTCGAACCGCGGCCTCGACGCCCTGGTCATCGAAATCGAGGATCGCGTAGTCTCGCATGGAAAGCGAAGTGTTGATCCCCTGGGCTCGTAGCGAGCGAACCAGGCTGGCGGGGTCATGACCTTCGGTCGCGATGGTCACGATGGCACAGGGTTCGGATCCGCGATCGAGGACGCGGACGCCGTCGATTTCGGCTAAACTATCGCGAGCCGACGCCGCGAGGGCCCAGGAGCGATGTCGGATGGGTTCCAGCCCCAAGTCCAGCGCGTAGTCGGCGGCCCTGCCGAGACCGAGGACGAGGGCGAAAGGGAACTCCCAGTTCTCGAAACGTCGAGCGTCGGGCAGCGGCTGGAAGACGTCCGCTTCGATCCAGTCGGCACCGTGCAGATCGGGGAAGAGTGGCTCCAGTCCGGCATCCAGCGCTCGATCCGAGATATACAGAAAGCCCAGTCCCCGCGGCCCGCGCAGAAACTTGCGGGCGGTCGCCGAGAGGAAATCGCAGCCGATGTGCTCCACTTCGAGCGGCATCTGTCCCACGGATTGGCAGGCGTCGACGAGGTAGAGCGTATCTTGTTCGCGGCATATCGTTCCGATGTCGGCCACCCTCTGTACGAGTCCGGAGCTCGTCGGAATATGTGTGACAGCCACGAGCTTCGGCCGACGGCGATGAACCAACCCCTCGACCGCCGACACGTCCACGCCCCCCGAGGGATGATCCGGCGCTCTCACGAGTTCGATGCCGAACCGGGAGGCCAGCGACAGATACATAATCTGATTTGACGCGTAGTCATTCTGGGTCGTGAGGATCACGTCGCCCGGCTTGAAGGCTATGGCGGACAGGGCCTGAATGAACGAGGCCGTAGCGTTCTCGGTGACGGCGATGTTTCGAGCGTCGGCCCCGATGAGCCGTCCGACGGAACGATAGACCGCTGCGATCTCGTCCCGTCGTTTGTCCGCGGCTTCGTACCCGCCGATCTGAGACTCGAGCTCGAGATGCTCGACAATCGTCCGGTAAACCGGGTCCGGCATGAGCCCGGCTCCGGCATTGTTGAGATGATTGACCCGTGTTGTGCCGGGAGTCTCACGCCTCAGGCGGTCGACGTCGAGGGTGGTCATGAGGTCGCCCGCCCGGTCAGTTGTTCGACCCGCCCATCGTCATCCGTGCCGCCTTCGCCTTACGCACCATTTCCCGTACGTCGGCCAGAAGCTGCTTGGCGTCGTAGACGATGCCGTCCTTGATGGTGTATTTGATTCCACCGACTCGTTCGACTTCGCCGGTGTCGTCATTGAGACGGACGGCTCCCGTACCGTAGAGGACTTTCAGGTTCTCGAGGGGATTTTCCTCGACCACGACCAGGTCTGCCTTGAGGCCCGGGCGAATCATCCCGAAGTCGGGCTCCAATCCTTGGGGCCGGGCGAGCTCCATGGCGCCGTACATCGTAGCGGATCGGATGACCTCGAGGGGGTGGAAGCCGGCCTCTCTGAGGAGCTCGAACTCCCGGATGTAATCGAACCCATAGAGCTTGTAGATGAAGCCGGAGTCGGACCCGGTGGTCACGATTCCGCCGCGGTTCTTGTACTCGTTCAAGAACTGCATCCAGCGATGGTAGAAATTTTTCCAGGCGACCTCGTCCTCCGTCGTCCAGTAAAACCAGTAGGAGCCATGAGCTTCGCGGCTGGGCTCGTAGAAATCGGCCTGGCTCGGGAGCGTGTACTCGTCGTGCCAGTCGGCGTTACGGGCCCTCATGACGTCACGGCTCGCTTCGTAGATGGTCAGCGTCGGATCGATGCCGAAGTCCAACTCGAGGAAGCGGTCCATGAGCTCGTCCCACTCTTCCGATCCGGGCTCGTGAATTTGGTTCCAGAGCTGCCCGACGTTTCCGAAACGGTGCTGCTCGTCGTTGTAGTTATAGTCGAGCGGCCAATTCTGGATGCTGTAATCCTTGAGCAACGACTCGAAGAGTCCGTAGTAATGCGTCATCATGTCCAAACCGGCCTCGGCTGCGTCCAACGCCGTCATTCGCGCCAGGCCCATTTGACCGAGGTGCGCCACGGTTCCGAGTCCGTGCTGGTGCGCTTCGTCGATGATCGCTTCCATGATGGGTGGATCGAAGGAGCCCAGTTTCAGGCCGTCGATCCTCTGGCCGTCCACCTCTTGTTCGATGGCCCAGCGTACCCACTCGCGTGCCTTCTCCGGCGAGTCGATGGAGCCCTCCGCCCACGCCTCTCCGGGACGGGCGTATGTGTACATGCGCGGTGCGACGATCTCGTTGCGGGCCGCTCGCGCTTTCTCGCCCAGGGCCCACATCATGGGTCCATGTCCTACGCCCCGGGAGGTCGTGACACCGTGGGCCATCCAGAGCTTGTAGACGTATTCCCGTTGTGGAGTCTTGGTGCTGCCGCCCGTGTGGGAGTGCATGTCGATGAAGCCCGGCATCACGTAGTGGCCCGTCAGATCGATTTCGCGGTCGGCGCCACCGGGGCGTCTGCGCCGGGCGATCGGGACGCCGGGGAAACCGACCGACCGAACCTGGGTGATGCGATCACCTTCGATGACGATGTCCACCGGCCCTTGTGGTGGAGCACCGGTCCCATCGATGATCGTAGCGCCCCGGAGAATGAGGCGGTTGAAGGGCCCCTCACCCTCATCGGAGCGACGGGTCGTCGTCGTCTCCGTCTGAGCTGAAGCTTGCGTGGTCCCCGCCAATATGGTCAGAGCGCAGAGCCCCATGAGTAGGAGCGCGCGGGTGAATCTCATGCTTCCTCCAGCCGGTTGAGATCGAAAGGGGCGATGCTGCGAGCCCTCAGGTCGCCAGGTGTTGGTCTCGCCTGGGTGTCCTGATATACCGCGCGGCACCGGAGGCACGCAACGCCCGACGGCGGCCCTTCGGTGGGCACCTCTGTGGGCGTCTCGAGGCCTGTCCATCGCTGGCTTGATTCGCGACGTTTGGGGGGCTGTCCCGCTGCCAGCGGGACGTGAGGTGGAGTGTGCGGATCTTCCGAAGTTGGAGTTTCCTTGAGCCAGACAGAGAGCGACGTTTCAGCGGGCTCCATGGAAAGGGGTGGAGGGGATGTCGAGCGCCGGGTAGAGCACCTTCGGCGAGAGCTCCGACGTCACTCCCACTTGTACTACGTCGAATCCCGGCCAGAGATCGACGACTCTGAGTACGATCGCATCTTTGCCGAGCTTCAGACCCTGGAGGCGGCTCATCCTCGCATGGTCACCGTGGATTCGCCGACTCAACGGGTGGGTGCGGAGCCGCGGAGCGGGTTGCCCAATGCAGAACATACGGTTCACATGCTCTCTCTGGATTCAACCCAGGATCCCGACGAGGTGCGGCGCTTCGACGAACGCGTACGAAAGGGCCTCGAGGACGAGCCCCGCTACATACTCGAGCCGAAGCTGGATGGTGCATCCATCGAGCTCGTTTACGAACAGGGACTCTTCGTACGTGCCGTGACCCGAGGGAACGGGCGAGTAGGAGAAGTCGTCACCGAGAATCTGAGAACCGTTTCGAGCCTTCCTCTACGGCTCCGTGAAGTGGAGCGGCCAGCGCCGGAGCTTCTGGCGGTTCGGGGGGAAGTGATCATGTATCTCTCGGGGTTCGAAGCGCTCAACCAACGGATGGTCGAGCAGGGATCGGAGCCCTACGTGAATCCCCGAAACTCTGCGTCGGGCTCGCTTCGTCAGCTCGACGCCCGCACTACGGCCGAGAGGCCGCTCGACCTTCTGGCGTACGACATCCTCATGGTCCGTGGTGAGCAATTCACTTCGGACCATGAAGCCGTGGATGCTCTCCGGGAGTGGGGGTTCAGGACGCCGGAGCGTGTGATGCGTGCCACGACGGTCGAGGAAATTCTGGACTATCACGGACGATTTGCCGAGGATCGGGACGATCTGGACTTCGAAATCGACGGTGTGGTCATCAAGCTCGATGACATGGACGGCCGGGCCGACCTGGGAGAAACGTCACACCACCCTCGGTGGGCCCTCGCTTACAAATTCGAGCCGCGCAAGGAAATCACGCGCATCGAAAAAATTGCAGTTTCGGTGGGCCGTACCGGGAAGCTCACGCCGGTGGCGCTGCTGAGGCCCGTCGAAGTAGGGGGCGTCACCGTGTCGCGTGCGTCCTTGCATAATCGTGAGGAGGTCTCGCGGAAGGATATCCGAGAGGGGGACCTCGTCAGGATCCAGCGTGCGGGCGATGTGATCCCCCAGGTAGTGGAGCGGGTGCCGGAGGCCGGACGCAGGCGCAAGGCGGCCTTCCGCATGCCGGAACGTTGCCCGGCATGCGATACACAAGTCCAGGAGGTTGGGCCTTTTACCCGGTGCCCCAACCGGTTCGGCTGCGCGGCCCAACTCAAGAGGGGCCTCACCCACTTCGGATCCCGAGGGGGGCTCGACATCGAAGGGTTGGGAGACGAGACGGCCGCGCTGTTGGTGGACCGCGGTCTCGTCAAAGAACTCGCGGACCTCTTCGAGATCACCGCTGGGGACCTCGAGCCGCTCGACGGGTTCGCCCAGAAGTCCGCCGCGAACCTCGCACAAGCCATCGAGGACAAGAAGACGGTGGGCCTCGCCCGTTTTCTGTATGGCCTCGGAATCCCCGAGGTGGGATCGACGGTGGCGGCCACGCTGGCCTCCGAGTTCCGGAGCTTCGAAGGGATCCAGGAGGCCACGACTGAGCGACTCGAGACCGTGGACGGGATCGGACCCATCATGTCCGAGCAGATCCGGGCGTTTCTCGATGACGAGCGTAATCGTGAACGCATCTCTGCGGTCCTCGGTCGCATGGAGGAGCTCGTGGCCCCTGAGCAGGCGAGCGGCAAGGGGTTGGCGGGCATGAAGTTCGTCTTCACCGGCGGTCTCGAGGGGTTTTCTCGCGCGGACGCGAAACGTTTGATCGAGGAACATGGCGGGCGTGTCGTCAGTTCCGTGAGCGGGGAAACGACGTACGTCGTAGCGGGGGGCGATCCGGGGTCGAAACTGCAGAGGGCGAACGATCTCGGGGTAGAGGTTCTGAACGAGGGGGACTTCGTGGCAGTTCTCCAGAACGCGGGGGCTCTGTAACCGCCGTGGAGAACATCGAGATCGCTGCGGTGCTCGACGAGTTGGCCGACCTGCTCGAGATCAAGGGCTCAAATCCCTTTCGGATCAGAGCCTATCGTAACGCCGTTCGGACGATTCGGGGACTCACGCCCACGCTCGCGGCGATGGTCGCCGAGGGAGACGATCTGACCGAGCTTCCCGCCGTGGGCAAGGACATGTCCTCTCACATCGTGGAGCTCGTCCAGACGGGAAAACTCGCCCGCCTCGACGAGGTGGCCGCCGAGGTTCCGCGCTCCCTGGGCCAGCTCGTCAAACTCGACGGCGTCGGGCCCAAGAAGGCCAAGAAGCTGTGGCAGTCGATCGACGTCACGACGGTCGACGAGCTCGAGGTGGCCCTGAAGGCGGGCCAGGTCGAGGGCCTCGACGGATTCGGCGCAACGAGCGTGTCGAAGATCCTGACGTCGATCGATGATTTTCGCCGTTATTCGGGCCGATTTCTCCTTTCGCAGGTGGACGGACTGATCGGGCCTCTTCTAGAGCACATGCGCGGGACTTCGGGTGTGAAGCGCGGTGTGCAGCGCATTGAGGTGGCGGGCAGTTATCGACGACGCCAGGAGACGATCGGTGACGTAGATCTGCTCGTACAGGCAGAGTTGCCGGCTCCGGATGTCATGGAACGCTTCACGACCTTCGGCTCCGTAGAGCGCATCGTATCGGCGGGCGAGACGCGTGGAAGCGTGGTTCTCCGTTCGGGGCTCGAGGTCGACCTGCGCATCATTCCCGAGATCTCGTTCGGAGCCGCGCTCCACTACTTCACAGGATCCAAGGAGCACAACGTCGCGCTGCGCCAACTCGCGCAGGGTAAGGGTCTTCGGGTGAACGAGTGGGGTGTATATCGCGTTACCGAGGAGATGACTCCCGACGGCGGGGCTGAAGACGGCGCGACCAAGGACCTCGGCGAGAGAATCGCCGGAGAGACTGAGGAATCCGTATTCGAGGCCGTGGGAATGCCTTGGATTTCGCCGCTACTCAGAGAGAATCGGGGTGAGATCGAAGTAGCCCTCGAGGGACCGTTGCCGGACCTGGTGACGCTGGAGGACATCCAGGCCGATCTCCACATGCACTCTACCTGGAGCGATGGGAAGTTCTCGATCGAAGACATGGCTCGCGCATGCGAGGCGAGAGGCTACCGATATCTGGCCATCAGCGATCACAGTCCGGCGCTTGCGATGGTGCAGGGTGTTACGCCCGAGAAGGCCGCGGACCAGTGGAAAGAGATCGACAACGTGCAAGAAGGACTGGACGGGATCACGATTTTCAAGAGCTTGGAGGTGGATATTCTACGGGATGGGAGCCTCGACATGACCGATGAGGTCCTTGAAGGGCTGGATTTGGTGATCATCTCGGTGCATTCCCTCATGGACATGGATCAGGCGACGATGACGGATCGGGTGATCACGGCGATGCAACATCCGAATGTGGACATCGTCGGCCACCCTACCGGACGCCTGCTCGGACGACGAAAGCCCTTTCGGCTGGATATGGATGAGGTCCTGCGGGCCGCCAGCGAGCTCGATGTGGCAGTGGAGATCAACGCCAACCCGAACCGTCTCGATCTGAGCGACATCCAAGCCCGTAGGGCCAAGGAGCTAGGGGTCATGATCTCGATCAATACGGACGCCCATTCGGTTCAACGACTCGATCATATGTCGTACGGTGTCGATCAGGCTCGACGAGCGTGGATCGAGAAGGACGACGTACTCAATACGATGACCGTCGATCGCTTCCGCGAGTGGCTCTTGCGACGTAAGAAACTTACCGCATGACCCGAGAGATCCTACTGTTCATTGGGGGCGTGGGCGTTCTGTACTTCGGGGCGGAATGGCTCGTCCGTGGGAGTGCTCGCCTCGCCTCTTCGATGGGTGTGAAGCCGATCGTTCGTGCGGATTCGCCCATTCGACGCAGAGAGGGCTTCCTCCTCCTGGGTGCCTATGTAACGCTCGGATTCTGGGTGCTGTCCTAGTGTCGTTACCAAATCGTCAGCAAGGAGTGGCGTGACATGCTTCCGATCGACCTGACCGGGAAGAGGGCGTTCGTGGCGGGTGTCGCGGACGACAAGGGATACGGCTGGGGCATTGTCCGGGCGCTCGCCCAAGCGGGAGCGTCGGTGTGCGTCGGTACTTGGCCGCCCGTCCTCAAGATTTTCACGAAGAGCCTCGAGCGGGGAAAGCTGGACCAGAGCCTGCCTGATGGAGGCCAGATTGAACTCGAGGGGATCTATCCGATGGACGCCGTTTACGATACGCCTGAAGACGTGCCGGACAGCGTGCGTGACGACAAACGGTATCGCGACCTGTCGGGGTACACGCTGCAAGGGGTCGCCGACCGCCTCCGCGACGAGTTCGGAGGGACCTGCTTGGACGTTCTGGTCCACTCCCTCGCGAACGCCCCTGAAGTGCAAAGGCCCCTAGTCGACACCAGTCGTGACGGGTACCTGGCCGCGCTCAGTGCCAGTGCCTACTCGATGGTCGCGATGGTGCAACGATTCGGTCCTCTCATGAGGGAAGGGGGATCGGTCGTGTCGTTGACCTATCTCGCGGGGGAGCGGGTCATCCCGGGCTACGGCGGCGGCATGAGCTCCGCCAAGGCGGCTCTAGAGAGCGATACCCGCACATTGGCCTATGAGGCCGGCCGTCGTTGGGGTATTCGCGTCAATACGATCTCTGCCGGGCCTCTTCCGAGTCGGGCCGCCAAGGCGATCGGCACGATCGACCGGATGGTGGACTACTACCGCGCGAATTCTGCCTTGCCCGACGTGTGCTCGGCCGACGACGTGGGCAACGCTGCGGCGTTTCTGTGTTCGCCTCTGGGTTCTGCCATCACGGGTGAGACCCTGCACGTCGATATGGGCTATCACGCGATGGGCATGAATGCCGAGGACCAGCTGGGCGAGAACCAGGATTCGGGGGACCAGCCCGGAGAGGGATAGGTCATGTCCGATTTGGGGACGTTACTCCCATCGCTGCGAACGACTCCCCCCGGCCCACGTTCGCTCGCGTTAGCCGAGCGGCTCCGCGGCGTCGAATCCCGGCACGTCACGTTCCTATCCGAGCGATTTCCGGTCTTTTGGGAAGAGGCGAGAGGCGCGAACGTCCGCGACGTGGACGGCAACGTGTACGTCGACTTTACCGGGGCGTTCGGCGTGTCCTTCGCGGGTCACGCGCACCCCGATATCGGCGCGGCGATCGATCGGCAGTCCCGTCGTCTCGTTCACGGGATGGGGGACGTGCACCCGCCCGCTGGCAAGGTCGAGCTGCTGGAGCGACTGAGTGCCCTGGGGCCGTGGGACGACACGCGGGTGTTCCTCGCCTCTTCGGGGTCCGAGGCGGTGGAGTTCGCGCTCAAGACGGTTGAACTGGGTACCGGACGCCCCGGCTTGGTGGCCTTCGAGGGTAGCTATCACGGACTCACGCTCGGGAGTCTCGCCGTGACCGGCCGGCGCGAATTCCAGGATCCGTTCAAGGGCAGGCTCTACGATGGCGTGGCGTTCGTCGCTTTTCCGAGTAGCGAGACGGATGCCCAGTCGGCGCTCTCCGAAGTGGCGAAGGTGCTAGCCGAGGGAACGCCGACGGGGGCTCCGGTAGGTGCGATCGTGGTCGAGCCGATCCAGGGGAGGGCGGGGGTGCGCATCCCTCCACCGGGATTTCTCGCGCGTCTCACGGAGTCGGCGCGTTCGGCCGGTGCTCTAGTGATCTTCGACGAAATCTTTACCGGCCTCGGCCGTACGGGGACGTTGTTCGCCTGCGAGCATGAGGGGGTCCTCCCCGACCTCATGTGTATCGGAAAGTCTCTCGGTGGCGGACTTCCCTTGAGCGCCTGTCTCGGTCCGTCCTCCCTCCTCGACGCTTGGCCCGCATCGGAGGGGGAAGCACTCCACACGAGTACGTTTCTCGGTCATCCACTGGCTTGTGCGACGGCGCTCGCGTTCCTCGATGTTCTGGAGGGAGAGGGGCTTTGCAAGCGAGCGAACGAGATCGGCCACTACCTGCTCGAGGAGTTCACCCGGGGTCTCGGGACGGTGTCGGGTGTCAAAGAGGTGCGGGGGCGCGGCCTCTTCATCGGAATCGAGCTGTGTGCCACGACGGGGGAGCCGCTGGCCGGTGGCGCCGTTCGCGTCGCGGAGGCCGCACTACGAAAAGGGCTGCTCGTCTTGCCGGCTGGAAAGGTCGGTGAGGTTGTGGAGATCACACCACCGGCGGTGTCGAACGAGAAGCAGATCGACTTTGGGATCGCCTGCTTACTGGAGTTGGTAGCCGCTGAGGCGGCAGGACACTAGGGGCGGGCTCGCGTGGATTGAGCCGAACGGATCACCTTGTCGAAGTTGCGAAGTCGACTCGTTCGGCGAGCAGGAGGTCCTTGTCGGTCAGTCCACTCACGCTGTGCGTCGTCAGAGTTAGGTTGACGGTCGTGTGGCTGATGTGGATGTCCGGATGATGATCCAATTCGTCCGCTAGGCCCGCGATGCGGTTGATGAACACGATGGAGTCCCGGAAGGACAGAAAGCGAAATTCCTTGGTCAAGGTCGCTTCTGTGCGCTTCCAGCCCTTGCGACTCGAGAGCCAACCATCGATGGACTCGTTGTTGAGCTTGTCCGCCATATCGTCGTAGTCCGTGGATGTCGCTTCAATTCGTTGAGACTCGAAGACTTAACCCATAGACACCCGACCGTTCCGAGGGGTTGAATCGGGTTCTAATCCTGTATATTCTTTCGGCCCTCGAAATGAGAGGGTAGGGCCACCGCCCCCATCGTCTAGTGGCCTAGGACACCTGGTTCTCAGCCAGGAAACCGGGGTTCGATTCCCCGTGGGGGTATTCTTCGGAGGCCCGTTGAGGTCGCTTAGCTCAGTTGGTAGAGCACTACGTTCACATCGTAGGGGTCACTGGTTCGAGTCCAGTAGCGACCATGAGATCCGGCGGAGGCGGCGGTCATGTGGGTTTTCGTAACCATCGGAGGGGCTACCGGCGCCCTCGCGCGCTATTGGCTGTCAGGATGGATCCAAGGGGTGTCCGGCGGCGTTTTTCCGTTCGGGACGCTCGTCGTCAATGTAGTGGGATGCCTGCTGCTCGGGATCGGCATGCAGGGGATGGAGGCCCTTCCGGTGAGCGCCGCGGTTCGGACGATGCTCACGATCGGTTTCCTGGGCGCTTTCACGACCTTCAGCACCTTCTCCTACGAGACTGTCGCGTTACTCCGTGACGGAGACTGGACGCGCGCGGGGCTATATACGGCGCTGAGCGTGGGCCTGGGGTTGGCTGCCGTCATCGCCGGGATGGCGGTGGCCTCCGCGCTACTCACCACCAGGGGGTGACCGGGACCGGCCCGCGCAGCTGAAATTTTTTTTGCGCCGCCGTCGTATGCTCTTGCGCGGATCCACGGCGTAGGCGGTGAGTTCGAGAAGAGAGTGAATGGCCACGGATCGAGGACGAGTGGGTGGAGATGAGGCGACGGGGGATGGGATTGGGTCTGATCAGCGCATGTGTCTACACCATCGTACTCGGCTCGAGCGGATGCGGTGCGGATACCACGGGGCCTGCACCCTCGGGGGAGCTGAACATCCTCTCGATCGGGTGCAAAGTCGCCTTCCCCACTTGGGTTCTCCGCGAACTCACGGGTCACGAAAGCCTCAATCGCGCCCACACCGGACGTTGCAGGGCGGTCCTCCCAATAGACCACACCATCTTCGGCGAAAAGACCTGCCACACCCGCGGCATCTTGCCGCTGTGACAGCTCCAACCCGCTCGCTGCAACCGCACGGATTGCCTCCTCCTCGGCGGTATCCACCGCTGGTGTGCAACCTGCGATCGCAAGGCCGGCGGTTACGGTCAGCGTTATGTGCCTGGATAGCATGGTAGACTCCTATTGAGCGAGTAGGAGTGACGTGACCCCCTGAAACGAGACCAAAGTTGATGTTAGGATGCGGCTTTGGTCGCAACTATCAGGGGGGAGGTCAGAATGAGTAGGAGACGACACACGCCGGAGCAGATGATCAC
>Ga0310123_10000100_pt1 | contig 72324 bp, 76 predicted proteins | sample CB6_AW_1057_MG_FD_203505 | JGI IMG/M metagenome (GOLD analysis project Ga0310123, IMG submission 203505) | Marine microbial communities from Western Arctic Ocean, Canada - CB6_AW_1057 | ecosystem: Environmental > Aquatic > Marine > Oceanic | place: Canada: Western Arctic Ocean | collected...
CTCGCGCACCTTGACAACCACTCGAGATCGATGGATATGGCTCTACTTACGGGGTAAGGCGCTCATCTGCACTGGCAACCTCGCAGCCTGACCGAGGCACGGTTACGTCTATTAGACTGGAGTTATTGTTTGGCGGCCCTAAGGAAGGCGGGCGCGGCCTCGCGGAGCACGGCGCGTTTGTTCTCGACGATCGTGCGCCATTCGTCGTGCGGCGCGGCTAGTTCCTGGATGTGGTCCAGAATCTCTAGCCCGCGTAGTGGGTTCGACTCGCCCTGATAGTGCTCGACGAGCGCAAGACCGGCTGAAAGCCGCATCATGGGCTCCGGCGCGTCCTCGAGCAGCTGAATATAAAGAGGGACGCCGAGCCCTTCGTTGCCGGTCGCCATGAGAGAGGTGGCCACGCTCCAAAGCTCTCGCGGTCAATGAAAGCTCAGGGGCGGTGTTGAGCAGCTCTTGATAGGTCTCGGCCACGAGGACGTTGTCCCGCGCTTGGGTGTGGAGCTTCAGCTCCTGACGGAGCCAACGCGTCGCTTCTTCCGGACGACCGCGCGCCTGATAGCACTGTGCGAGCAGCCGGTAACTGTCGCTGTCCTTTGGTGCCTGTGGGATGGCCGTTTTGAGCGCGCGGGTAGCCGTCGCATAATCACCGTCCTCCATGAGCTCGACCGCCCTGGCAGCTTCCGGGTGGCGCCCGAGTAGATTGGTCTTGCGATCGAGCGCGGGTGCAAGAATGTTCTCTTCGACCCGCGTCAACTTGAGAACGGAGGCTATGACCGCGCCGAACACGAAGCCGCCGATATGAGCCCAAAAAGCCACCGACGAGACGTCCGCATAGACGAAGGCGTTGAAGAGCTCCTTGGTAAGCCAAAAACCGAGCCTGATCCAGGCGGGTGCCTGAAACGTTCCGAAAAGAACAATGAACATCCAGAAAAATCGGATGCGGGTGTCCCAGCAGCGTATGAGAAAGACGCCGGTAAGGGCCGAGATCGCCCCCGAGGCGCCCCCGAGCGGGCCGAGCGTGTCGGCCTCATAGGCGCCCTGCGCGAGCGCGGCGGCCACGCCGCCCGTGAGATAGACGACGCCGTAGAGTGGGCGCCCCCAAAGATCTTCGATGCTGCATCCGTAGAGCCATAGACAGTACATGTTCCACAACAAGTGCGCCCAGCCCGCGTGAAGAAATAGCGAGCCGAACAGGCCGCGGAGGGTCGGCTTTCCCGGGACGTAGCCGTATCGAGAAAAATGTGCTCGGAGGCGACGGCCTCGAAACGCTCGCGCAGAGTGTCGAACTCGGCTCGGCCCGGACAGCGCGTGCAGTCCTCCTCCCAAACACCCGGATAGGTGTCGGCATTGGTGATGAGGTCTTCCCAGGCATCGGCGCGCCGGGTCTCGTCCCGCTGAGCGGTAGGCCAGGTGAAAGCAAAGACGACGAAGTTCATCGCGATGATGCCGATCGTGACCCATGGCAGGCGTTGTACCGTCATGCGCTCGTGGGTCACGGGATTAGCATCTTCGGCCACCTGGTCTCGGTTTGTAAGATTAGATCCAGTATACCGACACGAGCACTTGTCGTAGAATCTCGTATTGCAGTTTCATAGAAGGAGGGTTTTGATGAGCGACGGGAAGGGCGAAAGCGCGGACACTGAGACTGAGATTGAGATTGCTACTCTGCTTCAAGAAGGGAGGAAGTTCTCTCCGTCCGAGGCCTTTCGAGAGAAGGCTCACGTGAGTGATACGTCGCTCTACGACGAAGCCGACAAGGATTACCAAGCTTTCTGGGCCCGGATGGCCGGTGAGCTCGAGTGGGTCGAGCCCTGGAGTCAAGTTCTCTCCTGGAATCCTCCCCATGCGAAGTGGTTCGTTGGCGGAAAGCTAAACGTGAGCGCCAACTGTCTCGATCGTCATGTCAAAACCGCCCGCCGCAACAAAGCTGCGCTCATCTGGGAAGGCGAGCCTGGCGACCGACGCACGCTCACTTATTGGGACCTCTACCGCGAGGTCAATCGGTTCGCCAATGTGCTGAAGAAGCTGGGCGTTCGGAAGGGCGATAGGGTCGCGATCTATCTTCCCATGATTCCCGAGCTTCCAATCGCGATGCTTGCCTGCACCCGGGTTGGTGCTGTGCATAGTGTCGTTTTCGGCGGGTTCAGCGCGGACTCGTTGCGAGATCGCATCAATGATGCCGAAGCCAAGCTCTTGATTACTGCAAATGGTGGCTACCGACGCGGCAACATTGTGCCCTTGAAGAAATTCGCCGACGAGGCGGTCGAAGGGGCGCCGTGCGTCGAGAACGTCGTCGTCGTCAAACGCGGCGATTTTCAAATCCACTTCGAAGAAGGACGCGATCACTGGTGGCACGTTCTCGTGGACGATGTCGACAATTATTGCGAGCCCGAGCCAATGGATGCGGAGGACATGCTCTACATCCTCTACACGTCCGGCACGACGGGAAAGCCCAAGGGCATCGTCCATACGACCGGGGGCTATCTGACGCAGGTCGCGGCCACGACCAAATATGTCTTCGATCTCAAAGACGATGACGTTTGGTGGGCGGCGGCGGATATCGGCTGGGTGACGGGACACAGCTATATCGTCTATGGGCCACTCGCTCTCGGCATCACGGGTGTGATGTACGAAGGCTCGCCCGACTGGCCCGACAAAGACCGCTTCTGGTCGATCGTAGAGGAGTACGGGGTGACGTGTTTCTATACGGCGCCCACGGCCATACGCGCTTTCATGAAGTGGGGCACGGAGTGGCCCGAGAAGCACGACTTGTCATCTCTCAGACTTCTCGGAACGGTGGGCGAGCCCATCAATCCGGAAGCCTGGATGTGGTACCGCGAGCACATAGGCGGCAAGCGTTGCCCCGTCGTGGATACGTGGTGGCAGACCGAGACGGGCGCTATCATGTGTACGCCGCTTCCGGGGGTAACGGAGACCAAGCCGGGCTCGGCGACAAAGGCGTTCCCTGGGATTCACCTGGACATCGTGACGGGCACGGGGAAGACGGTCGAAGTCGGCGGCGGGTTTCTCGCGATCAAGGGTCCTTGGCCTGCTATGCTCCGTGGTATTTACGGTGATCCGGAGCGCTACGTTTCGACTTACTGGAGCAAGTGGTCGAACGAGGTTTATTTTCCAGGAGATGGCGCCAAAAGAGATGCCGATGGCTATTTTTGGATTCTCGGGCGCATAGACGATGTCTTGAACGTTTCCGGCCATCGCATCGGGACGATGGAGGTGGAAAGCGCGCTCGTTGACTTTCCGGATGTCGCTGAAGCGGCGGTCGTAGGAAGGACGCACGAGATCAAAGGGCAGGCGATCGCGGCTTTCGTCACTCTCAAGGAAGGGCGGCCGGCGTCGCCGTCCTTGGTGGATGATTTGAAACAGCACGTGGTCAAACGTATCGGGGCCATCGCTCGTCCCGACGACATCATTCTGACCGCGGATCTACCAAAGACTCGATCCGGCAAGATTATGCGGCGGCTTTTGCGCGATGTCGCGGAAGGCAAAGCGCTCGGTGATACCACGACGCTCGCGGACCCGACGGTGATCGAAAGACTCAAAGAGAAATATGCTGATGAAGCGGAGTAGTGGAGTGCAGTTGATGAAAATCAAAATATCAGTGACCACACAAAGCATCGAAAAGACCAAAGCGGAACTCGTCGTCGCGATCGACGACCCTAAGGTGGAACTGTTCGAGACCGGGAGCTCGCCAATCGGCAAAGCGCTCGCCGAAGCGCGTAAAGCTTTTCGCAAAAAACGCGTGCAAAGGGAAATCGTAAGAACCTTCGAGGGCCAAACGCTCGTCGTTTATTCTTCGACGCACGAGAAGGTCTACGACCTTCACGAGAGCGTAAAGATCTTCGTGGCGCGCGCGCTCGCCTTCGCTTCGGATTACGGCCAGTCGAAAGTAGCACTCGTTCTCGACGGCGCAAACGGCTCGGACTATGTGGGAAGCGCTACCGAGGGCTTCGTTCTCGGCGACTATCGCTTCGACAAATATCGCAAGGAGAAGCGCGCGCGCAAGGTGTCGGTCAGTCTCCTTTGCCGCCCCGCCGAACGCAAGAAAGCGGAGCGTGCCCTTGTGCGCTACCGTATAGTGAGCGAGGAGGTCAACCGCGCTCGCGATCTCGTCAACGAGCCCGGCGATCGCGTTTACCCCAAGACTCTCGCAGCGCTCGCGCGAAAGATTGCCAGCGCGGGCAAGCTCGGAGCTACGATCGTCTCAGGCGCGCAGCTCGAAAAGCAAGGCTATACCGGCCTCGTCGCGGTGGGGAAGGGAAGCCTCTACGCGCCCTGTCTGATTGTGCTTCGTTACCGGCCGGCAAGAAAATCGAAACACCACCTGGCTCTCGTCGGCAAGGGCATCACCTTCGATACGGGAGGCATCTCCATCAAGCCCGCCGAGGGCATGTGGACAATGAAGGGCGACATGGCGGGAGGCGCCGCGGTCCTCGCCGCCATGGCGGCGATCGCGAAGCTGAAGCCGAAGGTGGCCGTCACCGGCATCATCGCCGCCGCGGAAAACTTTCCCGGCCCCAAAGCGCAGAGGCCGGGCGACATCTTCGTCGCCAAGAACGGAAAATCCGTGATGGTGGACAACACGGATGCGGAAGGGCGCCTCGTGCTGACCGATGCCCTCGCTCGCGCGGGAGAAGAGAAAGCGACGCATATCGTCGACGCCGCCACCCTCACAGGTGCCGTCATCCGCGCGCTCGGGACTTCGGTCGCGGGCATAATGGGAAACGATCCCGATCTGGTGCGCGCCGTCATCGATGCCGGCGCGCGTCACGGTGAGGTTTATTGGGAGCTCCCTCTCGTCGAGGAATATCGTGAGCTTCTGAAAACTCCCTATGCGGACCTGAACAACGTAGGCGGCAAATTCGCGGGCGCCATCACCGCCGGTCTCTTCCTCCAGGAATTCGTTCCCGATGGCGCCCAGTGGGCTCACTTGGACATCGCGGGCCCGTTCATCCTGGAAAAAAGGTGGAAGTACTACCCCGAAGGCGCGACGGGTTTCGGAGTAAAGACCTTCGTCGAGCTAGCCGAATCCTTCTAGCGCTGTTTCTCTAACGCACTTAGGACGTGAGAAGGAATTAGGAAAAAAAGATCAGGCACAGAGACACAGAGGTTCGCGATATCTCTTCGTGCGGCCGCGGAGTTTGAAAGGCTCGCGGCAGGCCATGCGATCGACAAGGAGTTCTCTTGACCCTCTGTGGCCCTGTGCCTCTGAGGCTGTTCTTTTCTAGTTTTTTCTCCCCTCTGATTTGGTCTCTACTGCCCCGGCAGCAGCTTTCCTTCCCGGTCGAGCGCCATGAGCATCTTCACGACGGTGCCGTAGCTCTGGATACCGCCTGGTACCTGCATCGTTTTGAGATATTGGTCGTTGATCGTGTTGGCAACGATGGCCGCGGGACCTTCGTAGCGGCGCCAGAAATTTCGGATCGCTCGAAGGTCGTCTTTGGGGCCGTCGCCTAACAGTTCCCATGCCGCGTCGACTTCGTCACGCGGGCGGTAGTTGGACGCCTCGCTCAGGAGATATCGCGTCGCGAAGAGATAGGCCGCGTAGCGGAAATAGGTCGTGTTTGCGGGCTGGGCGCAGGCGAGAAATGCCGCGAAGGTCGCTTCGCCTTCATGGGTAATCCCGCGCTGGTGCGCTTTTTCATGCGCAACGACCATGGGGAGCGCGACATCTGGTTGGAGCGCGTTGACGGAAGGCTCGCCAGTGAAAGGAATGAAGATTCCGCTGATGCCGAGATAGGAGAAAAGCGTGGAGCTTTGGAGCGGTTTCGCCGGCGCGGGTCGAAACGAGAGAGAATCCCCCGGTAGCGCAAGATGGCCATAGGCGTTGTCGAGCCGAAGGTTCAACTCCTCGAATCCGAACGGAAGCGCCGTGGGCGACTCTCGAGGAAGCAGCTCTTCATAGAGCTCCGAAGTGAGCATCGCGGCACGTCTTCCCGCATCGAACACCGCGCTCGCTTCGATGTCTTCTCGCGACAAGCCTAGCCTTTCTTGAAGAGAGGGGCGGGCGTAGTTGAATCCCCAGAGGCACAGAAACGTGAGCGCGACTGCTCCCGCAACCACCCAGATGGCAACGACCGCTCTTCGAAATCGGTCTCGTTTGCCTCTAGACCAACGGTAGATCCCGAAGATGAGAATGAGGACGAGTGCTACGAAAAGTGGCTCCGCGAGCGAGAACGACAAACGACCAAACATCGCGAAACCGCGCGCGACGAGCGGGTACAGTCCTCGCGAGTAGAGGGCGTCGGTGACGGCGGGGAATTGGAAAGCAAGATAGGAGCTCGACGCGGCGAGTGGAAGCAGTGACAAGGAAACAATGCGGCTCTTTGAACTCATCGACGGCTCATCCCCAACATGCCGTCAGTTTACCGGAAGTTCAAACCGTTTCGTTGAATTTGACGTTCAATAAAATGAACTTTATCTATGGATAGCAAACATTACTAAAATCAACGCTCTAGTCCGAACTTACCGGCAGGATTCTCGTCCAACCTGACCAGGGAGCAAAAACGGTGAGGTTGATAGGACTGGAGGTAGTAGGTAGCTCACACTCGTAGGTTTCTTCTCGCATTTCTCTGTCTCGTACTCCCTCTTCTTACTACGCTAGCTCGACCTGAGGAGCGAGGCAGGGCACAGATTCTCTGGGATGCCCCCACGCTTCATCTTCTCTGGAATGATGCCCATGGACTCTACCCCGCCCTCGCTTTCGATGCGATGCGCCATGAGGTCGAAGATATCTTGGGAAAACGGTCTCTCGGTTCGCGTGCACCAGGCGCAAGCTGGTCGGAGTCTCGCCGAATATCCCGAGCCGCGCATGAACGCTATCCTTGCGCCGTCGGAAGCTGAATCGTGGAATCGCGGACACAACGCCATGGCGGCTGCGATAGGCGAGTCCGGAAAAGGCCACTCAATGTTCGTCTTTTATCCGGTCTTGTTGCGTACGCGCGGCCTTCGCAAGATTCGCACGCCCGCGCAACACGCCGATCTTGCGCGTGCGATGGCGCGCGTGCTCGCGCATGAGCTCGTGCATGTCGTCGCACCAGAACGCGGGCACGCAGCGATTGGGTTGATGGCGCGTCAGCTCACTCGTCACGTGCTTCTACGCAGGAAGATCGAGCTCGACATCGTGAGTCGCACCGCTACGCGCGCGGCGATCGAGAAACTCGTCGATACGGTACCCGTGGCACAAGCGGCTCGGGCATACACTAATTGACCTTTGCGCCTTTCTGGTCCATAAATCGCTCTGTGTACGATGTTGTGGTTGTGGGTGGAGGGATCGTGGGCTTGGCAACGGCCCACGAGCTTTTGCAACGGAAGCCGACAGCATCGGTCATCGTCCTCGAGAAAGAAAATCGTCTCGCTGCTCATCAAACGGGACACAATAGCGGGGTCATACATTCAGGCATCTATTACGAGCCAGGATCTTTGAAGGCGAGGATCTGCCGCATGGGGATCCGCAAGCTCACAGAGTTCTGTACGGTCCATGATGTCTCCTACGATCTCTGCGGCAAAGTCATCGTGGCTACCAACGACGATGAGCGAAAGCGCCTCCATGCGCTTTACGAGCGCGGGCGCGCGAACGGCGTCTCCGGGCTCGAGCTTCTCTCACGGGACGCGCTGAAACATATTGAGCCACATGCAGAAGGTGTCGAGGCACTGCTCTCGCCTGAGACGGGCATCGTCGACTACCGGCACGTCGCCGAGAAGCTCGCCGAGCAGATCGAGGGCGCTGGCGGCACGATACGAAAAAGCGCGCGCGTTGCCGGTCTAGAAAAACGCTCGGGCTCTACCGTCGTGGTGTCCAGCGCGGGCGACGTGGAGGCGAAACGCGTCGTGTGCTGCGCGGGGCTTCAAGCGGACCGCGTCGCGAGGTTTTCGGCTGGCGCGAAGAGGCTTCTCGTCGTCCCTTTCCGCGGCGAGTACTATCGCTTGAAGCCGCACCGGCGTGGTCTCGTCAAAAACCTCATCTACCCGGTACCCGATCCACGCTTTCCTTTTCTTGGCGTGCACTTTACGCGGCGCGTCGACGGAGAGATCGAGGCGGGTCCGAACGCGGTGCTCGCGCTCAAGCGGGAAGGCTACCGCAAGTTGGATGTCGACTGGAGAGATGTGGCGGAGATGCTGCGTTTCGGCGGTTTCTGGCGCATGGGAATGAAGCATTGGACGCGAGCGGCTGTGGAATATTACCGATCGCTTTCGAAGGGCGCCTTCGTTCGAGGGCTCAAACGCCTCGTCCCGGAGATCACGGGCGATGATCTCGAGGTGGGCGGCGCCGGTGTGCGCGCGATGGCTCTCGAGCCCGACGGCAACCTCGTGGACGATTTCCGCATCGAGCGCATCGACGACGTCGTCCATGTCTTGAACGCGCCTTCTCCCGCAGCGACGAGCTCGCTCGCCATCGCCGAGCACATCGTGAGCTTTCTCGACGAAGATATGTGCTAGCATCCTGGCCTCGTTCGGGAGGAAAAGCATGGGTCGCATTCGATCATTTCCTGTCATCTTCGTACTCGCGCTAGTCTCGCTCCCGGCCTTTGGCCAGGACGTTGCCGTGCGCGCATCGCTTCTCGTCGATCCGAGCCTGGACGCACCGATTACGAATCCCGTTATCGTCATCCGTGATGGCAAGGTCGAAGCGGTGGGGAGCGATGTCGCCGTTCCTTCTGGCATGCGTGTGATCGATCTCAGCGGCTACACCGTCTTGCCGGGGCTCATCGATTGTCACGTACATATTGGGGGAAGGCCTGGTGATGGCGGCGACACCCACAAGCTTCAAGAGTCGGTTGCCTATGAAGCGATCTATAGCGTTGCGCATGCCAAAATCACGCTCGAATCGGGCTTCACGACGATTCGGAACATCGGCGCGGGAAACTATTCCGACGCGGCGCTTCGCGACATGATAAATCGTGGCGTCGTCCCCGGCCCGCGCATGTGGGTGGCGACGCGGGGCATCGGCGCGACAGGCGGCCATGCGGACATCAACGGTTGGAACTCGGACCTCGACCTTCCGGGTTATGCCCAAATTGCGGACGGTGTGGACGAGCTTCGAAAAGCTGTCCGGACGCAGATCAAACATGGCGCCGATGTCATCAAAGTGACCGCCACCGGAGGTGTGCTCTCCGTGGGCGACGCACTCACCGACCAGCAATATTCCTACGAAGAGCTCGTTGCGATCGTGGAGACCGCAAGAATGCTCGGCACGAAGGTCGCGGCCCATGCGCATTCGCCGGCAGGAATGAACGACGCCATTCGCGCCGGGGTGGCTTCGATCGAGCACGGGAGCCTCATCGATAACGAGGGGATTCGCCTTGCCAAGGAGCATGGAACGTTTATCGTGCCCACGCTCTATACGCTCGATTTCATCATCGACGAAGGCCCGGAGAACGGTATTCCCGCATATGCGATCGACAAAGCGAAAGCCATGGCGACGCAGCAGCGGCAGCGTCTCGGGATCGCGTTTCACGCGGGCGTCAAGTTTGCTTACGGCACCGACGCCGCGGTCTTTCCACATGGACGCAATGCCAGGGATTTCAAAATCCTTGTCGAGAAGCTCGACGTTCAAGCGATAGAGGCGATCCGCATGGCCACGATGAACGCTGCCGAGCTCATCGGGGTCGAGGATCAGGTGGGCAGTCTCGAGCCCGGTAAATGGGGAGACCTCATTGCCGTAGCCGGCAACCCACTTGACGACATCGGTCTCCTCGAGGATGTGAAGTTCGTCATGAAAGGCGGGGTGGTCTACAAAACACCAAATCATCGGTAAATATCTTCTACAATGTGAGCATGCGGTTGACAAAGTCACTCGGGGCACTCGGCTTCGTGATCGTGCTCACTACGTCCCTTGCAAGCGAGGCCCAGCCTTGTGTGGCCGGCACGGCGGGCGGCTTTCCCTGTAACCGAATCGACTTGCTCGCTTTCATGCCGCTCGAGCAACTTGGCGGTGCGACGGTCGACGCGAACGACCTTTGGGGATGGACCGACGCCGAGACGGGACGGGAATTTGTGCTCCTCGGGATGAGAAACGGCACGGCCTTTATCGAGATCACGAACCCGACGGCGCCGATCTATCTGGGGCGGCTTCCCACGCAATCCGCGTCGAGCGCCTGGCGAGACGTCAAAGTCCACAAACATCATGCCTTCATCGTCTCCGAAGCTTCCGCACACGGCATGCAAGTCTTCGACCTCATGGCGCTTCTCGACGTGGCGGCGCCGCCCGTCGAGTTCTCGACGGTGGCGCATTACAACGCGGAGTTTTTGTCGATTGCGCACAACATCGCGATCAACGAGGATTCGGGATTCGGTTACATCTTGGGCTCCAATACCTGTATCGGTGGTCTGCACATGGTGAACCTCGACAAGCCACGAAATCCTCAATTCGCGGGATGCTTCAGCGCCGATGGCTACACGCATGACGCGCAGTGCGTCTCTTATGTCGGGCCCGATAGCGATTACCGAGACCGCGAAGTCTGTTTCGCGTTCAACGAGGACACGCTCACCATCGTCGATGTGACGAACAAGGCCGCCCCTCGCGCAATCTCACGCACGAGCTATCCCGGCGTCGGCTATACGCATCAGGGCTGGGCGAGTGACGACCACATGTTTCTACTTCTCGGCGACGAGGCCGACGAGCAGGACTTCGGTCACAACACGGTAACGAGGGTCTGGGATCTGACCGACCTCGACCGTCCGCTGCTCATAGGCGTGCACGAAGCTCCCTACGCCGCCATCGATCACAATATCTACATTCGCGGCAGGCTCGTCTTTCAGGCGAACTACAGCGCGGGGCTCCGCTTGTTCAATCTCGACGCCGTCGCGGATGGAAGGCTCAATCCCGCCGGTTTCTTCGATATCTACCCTATTGACAACGCGCCACGATTCGACGGTGCCTGGAGCGTCTATCCCTTCTTCCCGAGTGGTGTCGTTGCCGTGAGCGGCGTGAAGCAAGGCCTGTTTTTTCTCGACCCCGCCGCTGTCAGCCCAAACCCCTAGCCTCTAACTTTCGCCAGGCAACCCTGGAAGCCTCGTGAACGGCAGAGACGGTTCTGACGGGTTAGAGGCTAGATCAATATTAGGAAAAGCGTAACGTAAAGTCGCAAAGGCGCAAAGAAAAGACAAGAAAAGAATGAAGACGAGAGGAGATGCTTTTGGTCGCTTAATTCTTGCCCGACCGAAGAGCGCAAGAACAGGAGCGGTTGTGAGCGGCGTCAGATCTCGCCAGAGCGATGCTGAAGAATGGCGGCCGGTGCCTTCGAGGTGAGATAGTTTCGCGAGGGGCGCAGGCGGGCTCTTCTTTGCTTTTCTTTCTTTTTGATCGATCACGTCGGTCTTTTCTTTGTGGCGAGCTCGGTGACGAGATAGACGAGCAGACTGAATGCGGTCATCGTCAGAGAGGCCGGGGGCTTCAGCGGAAGATCCGATGTCCAGGGCTCGAAGAAGTAGCTCCAGTCCGCGAAGTAGTGAACGAGCCAGAGCGCGAGCCCGACGAGCATGGATGCGATCGCCGGCATCGGCGAATCTGGTTTGCGATAGAGGCCCATGGCCAGCGGCACGAACATCCCGACTAGAGGAAGCTCGTAAGCGCCTTCGAGAAGCGTGTAGGCGCTCTCGCCGGCAAAGGCGAAGCCGAGGCTGGCAACGGTCACGATCACGACCGCGATCCGCGTCAAGGTCAGTGGAGAGAAGAAGCCGCGGTTCACATATTCGAGAACGTTCTGCGACAAAACGCTAGCTGGGGAGAGGATGGCGCTATCGATCGTGGAGAGCACCGCGGAAGCGAGAATGACCGTGAAGATGACGGCGGGGAGCGGTTCCAAGAAGCTGTGAGCGAGCGCAGGGAGAATGGCCTGCTCGAGACTGTCGGGTGCCAGGATGCGCCCCGCGAGCCCGAGGGTGACAGGGATGAGACCGAAAATGATGTAGAGAATACCGCCGGCATAGCAAGCGTTCACCGCGGTGCGCGCCGAGCGCGCCGAAAAAATGCGCTGCATCAAATCCTGACCTGGTACGTTGCCGAGAGCCCCCACGGCGAAAATAGCGAGCCACTCAAAAAGAAGCTGTATCGATCCTGTGGGGATGGGCTCGCGCATCTCCGGTGGGGTGTCGGCCCATAGGCGGGCGAGCCCGGAAAGCATGCTACCGTCGCCGAGCGTCACGAGCGTGGTCCAACCGAGGACGGCGAGTCCGATCAAGACGAGACTGATTTGGAACGCGTCGGTCAACGTGACCGACCACATGCCGCCCATGAGTGTGTAGCCGACGGCCACCACGGCGACGAGCAAGATACCCGCCGTCATATCGAGACCGAAGAACAAATTGAGCATCCCTGCGAAGGCCACCAACTGAGCGGCGATCCAGCCAAAATAACTCGGCACCATCACCGCGGCGGAAATGACCTCCGCCCTCTTGTCGAACCTTTGGCGAAAGAAATCACTTACCGTGAGGAGTTTCATCTCCCAGAGAGGACGTGCGAAGAATAATGCAGCCACGATGAGACAAAAGCCGGCGCCGAAGGGCTCGAGCGCGGCGCTTTGCAATCCTTCGCGGCGAACTTCGTCGGCGGCGGCGAGAATTGTTCCGGCGCCGAACCATGTGCCGAGAAGCGTTGCTGTCGCCAGCGGGAAGCTGAGCTGCCGGCCAGCGACGATGAAGTCCTCGCTGTTCTGGATGCGCCCGCGCATGCGAAAGGCGAGTGCGTAGAGGCCGACGACATAAGCGACGAGCGTGGCGCCGAGAATCCAAGTGAAGCCGGGATCGAAATTCACGTCGTCTCGGCGTCACTTCTGTGGAGGTTCACTATCTGCTCGAGCATGGCGTCGGATTCGGGGCGCCCAACGAGACCACCGACAAGCATTGCGACCGCGCTGGCGGGGAGGGCTACGAGGATGGGTGAGAGCCCGACGTCGAGGATGCCGAAATGCACCAGGACATACGTGACGGCACCGAGTACGAGAGCGAGAACGCCGCCGAGCAGATTCGCGCGCTTCCACCAGATGCCGGCGACGGTCGGGACGAAGAGACTCGCGCTGAGAATCCCCACTCCGGCCGTGTAGAACTGGGAGATGAGCTCGGGAGGGGAGAACGCCCAATAGAGCGCCAGGAGTCCGATTCCCCAGGCGGAGCCGATGCGGATGGCGGTGTTGACTCTTTCACTCGCGCGCTCACGCAAAACGTTCCCGAGCAGATCGTGCGCGATGGCAGAGCTGCACGCGAGCAGGAGCGCATCGGTGGTGGACATCACGGCTGCCAGGACGGCGGCGACGGCAATCCCACGGATGACTGGCGGGAACTCCGATTCCATCACGCGGAGAAAAACCTGATCCGCATCTGCGAGCCCGGGGAAGTTCAGCTTGCCGACGGGCACGATCGCGAGACATGCTGCGAGGATCATCATGCTATAGGCGATCATCGCTAGATTGAGCGATAACTGCGCGCCGCGCGCGTCTTTCGCGGTGAATACACGCATGACAATATGAGGGATGACAGGGATGGCGGTAGCCCAGATCACGAAATAGCCGAGATAGCTCGAGACAGGCTGATTGGTGACGCGACCGAGCTCGGGCGCGACGCGCGTTGCCTGGTCCATGAGCTCGAAGGGCGAGCCGACACGCCAGACCATGACGAGCGCCGTCCCCACCACCACGGCGAGCATGAGAAGTCCCTGGATGACGTCGGTCCAAGTGATGGCGATCATCCCGCCTATCGAGACGTAGAGGATGAAGACGACGGTCGCTAATGTGAGCGCGGTGTCATAGGGGATGCCGAGGAGCGCATTGGCGGTGATCCCCGCGGCCTTCATCTGCGCGACGATGTAAATCGTGAAGGCGATGATGATGAGGATGGGCACGAGGTAGCGGACGATCGCCGAAGGGTAGCGGTACGCGAGAAAGTCTGTGATCGTGTACCGGCCGAAATTTCGCAGTGGACGCGCGACGAGCAGTGACGCAAGCGGAAAACCAATCACCGCGCCCGCGAAGAGCGCGAGCGTCGCCGGGATGCCTTGAGAATAGGCGAGTCCCATGACCCCGATGATCGATCCTCCGCTCGCAAGGCTCGCCATGATCGCCATGGCGTTGACGAACGTCCCGATACGTCGTCCGGCAACCCAATATTCGTCGCGCGAGCCGAGGACTCTCTTCGAAGCATAGATGCCGATGCCGATACATCCCGCGAGATAGAACAGGACGAGTACGCGTTCGATGAGCATTTTCTAAGGGCGTCGCTCGCGAAGGAAGACCAAAAGCGCGACCGCGGGCGAGATCACCATGAGCGCCGCCATGAACCACCCGAAAGCGGCCATCCCCGCAATTTCGATCGTGCGCCAGCGGGGCATGAAAGACACGACCGAGAACAGAATCAAGAACGAGAGTGCTCCGAGCTCGCTACCACGCATCGGAAAAAACGCCTTCATGTATTTCTCACCTCGACGAACGGACGCGGCATCCTAACGCAAGGTGTGACATGGAGGCAATGCGAGCGGCTGGTATAATTCCCGCCCGATGCGCATCATCACATGGAACGTCAACTCGGTAAGGGCGCGCCTCGATCGCCTTTTGGGTGTTCTCGAACGCCATGAGCCGGATGCGATTTGTTTGCAAGAGCTAAAAATGGCTGAGGAGGCGTTCCCCGCGCTCAGGCTCGAGCAAGCGGGCTATCACTCCGCGATATTTGGGCAAAAGACCTATAACGGCGTCGCCATCTTGAGCAAGGTACCGCCAGGGAACGTGACGCGCTCTTTCGAGGATAGCGGCGACGATTCCCAAGCGCGGCTGATCGCGGCCGATGTCGCAGGCGTGCGGATGATCTCGATCTACGTGCCCAATGGCGGTGATGTGACCTCGGACAAGTGGAGCTATAAGCTCGAATGGTTATCGCGCCTCCACGAATATCTCGAAGCTAAAACCGACCCCGAGAAGCCGCTCGCGGTCTGCGGCGACTTCAATATCACATCCGACGACAAAGACGTCAAACAGCCCGAGCTCTGGGCCGAAACCGTGCTGTGTCACCATGAGGCGCGTAGCGCCTTTGACCGACTCATCGACTGGGGGCTCGTCGACGCTTTCCGTGTCGTGCATCCTGAGGGGGGCATCTACTCGTGGTGGGACTACCGGCGGCTAGGCTTCCATAAAAATAACGGCCTCCGCATAGACGGCGTTCTCGTCTCGAAGCCCTTGGCCGAGCGGATCCAGGGTGCCTTCGTCGACCGCGACGAACGCAAGGGAAGCAAACCCTCCGACCACGCCCCTGTCATCCTCGATTTCTCTGACTAGCCGTAGAGTGGTCAGAATCCGTTTCGGAGCGAAATCTAACCAATCAAAATCGCTCTGCGGTTCAAAACGCTTTCAATGCTCTGTTTGCATCCAGAGCGCCAATTGAAGTATCAACGCAGGCCATGTTCAACTCCGCGTTCTTCCAGAAGTACCTACTGCCGGGATTCGTTTTTCAATCGTTGGTCATCGCTGGGGGCTACGGCACCGGGCGTGAGCTCGTCGAGTTTTTCCTGAACTTTGGTCCAGGTGGTGGCCTTCTCGCGATGTGGCTCGTTTCGACGGTGATCTGGAGCGCGGTAGGTGCGGTGACCTTCGAGCTCGCGCGTCTAACGAAAATGTACGAGTATCGCAGCTTTTCCCGACTTCTCCTCGGTCCGGCATGGTGGCTTTATGAGGTCTGCTACCTGTTCATGATGATCATCGTTTTGTCCGTTATCGCGGCGGCGGCGGGGAGCATCGTCCAGCAGATCTTCTCGCTGCCTTATCTCGTTGGGGTCGCGATGATGATGGCCGGCATCGGTTTTCTCGTGCTGAAGGGCACGGCGCTCGTCGAGAAATTCCTCTCTTTTTGGTCGCTCGTGCTCTACGCGGTCTACCTGGCGTTTTTCGTCGCGTGCTTCGTCTCCTTTGGTGATGACATTGTTGCGACGCTGGGTGCTTTCGAGATCAAGCCAGGCTGGTTCCTGGGCGGGATCGAATATGCCGCCTATAATGTCGGCATACTGCCGGCCGTTCTCTTCGCCATTCGCCATCAGAGGCACCGCAAAGAGGCGTTAACAGCCGGCGTTCTCTTGGGACCCATCGCGATCATCCCGGGGTTCTTCTTTTATGTGGCGATGTTGGGGCTCTACCCGCAGGTCTTGTCCGAGACGGTACCGTCCATCCTCCTGCTCGAGCGCGTCGGCTCGCGCGCCCTTCTACTGACATTCCAAATCGTGCTTCTCGGCACACTTGTCGAGACGGGGACGGGACTCATCCACGCCTTCAACGAGCGTCTTTCGCGCTCTTTCGAGGAACGGAGGAAGCACTTCCCGTCGGGAATGCGTCCAGTGGTCGCGGTCGTCCTGCTCGCTCTAGCGACGCTGCTCGCTCAGGCGGGTCTGGAGGAATTGATCTCCACCGGTTACCGGGCCATTACTTACGGTTTTTGGGCCGTCTATCTACTTCCGGTATTGACGCTCGGTATTTGGAAAATCGCCACGAGATCTGGCCGAGAGTGAGCGCCTTTGTTAGACTGATCGGCTATGTCGAAACTGGCAAGTGAAGCTCGAGCCTCTTCCGAGGCGCGGCTTCTGCTCGATACCCTGGGGACTCTAGGGAGCTCCTTGGACCTGAGCCACACCGCCGATCATGTGTTGGCCGGCTCGAGTGCGCTTTTCGAGCTCGAATCCGCCAGTATCTACATACGCGAGCGCCATGGCGGAGTCATCGTTTGCCAGCGTGCGCGAGCCGAAAGCGAAACCGCGCGTGAAGCTCGGAGGCTCGAGCCCGCTGAGGATCTGCTCGGACGGGTCCTTCGCACCGGGCGCGCCTCGTCTCGACGGCTTTGACATCGCCGCGGTCATCGAGCCGGCCTACGAAGTCGGCGGCGACTACTATGATTACATCCCGCTCGGAAGCGATCGCTGGGCCGTTGCGATGGCGGACGTGTGGGGCAAAGGCGCACCCGCGGCGCTCGTCGTGGCCGCTATGCGCGCGACGTTCTATACGCTCGCGAAACGCGAGCTCGCGTTGAGGGCGATCCTGCAGCGCACGAACGAGCTCATTCACGCCTCGACGGGCCCGAAAGCGAAATATGTCACGCTGTTCTACTTGGTGCTCGATGCGCAAGCGCGGCGCTTCATCTATATCAACGCGGGACACCTCCTCCGATCGTGCTTCGCAAGAATGGACAGGTGGAGCTCTTGCGCTCCGGTGGCTTTCCACTCGGCTTTTTCGACAACTCCCGCTATTTCGAACAATTCGTTCAACTCGAGAGCGGTGACCTCCTTTGTCTCTATACCGACGGCATCACCGAAGCAAGCAACGCGGAGGACGAGGACTATGGGCGGAGCCGTTTGCTCGAGATCTTGAAAGAGCACCAAGGCGCGGCCGCGGCTGAAGTCTGTCGAACCATTCTGAGCGACGTCCGTCGCTTCAGTGGCGGAGCCCCGACGGACGACGCCACAGTTCTAGTGATTCGCGCTCTCTGATATTAGTGGAGCTACCTGCTACCGGCTGCCACTCAAGCGTCGATGTCTTTATCGATGTGTTAGCCGGTAGCTGAAGCGAAAATCAAATAATCGCGCCGGCAACGAGAAAGCAAATCGTGGCTGCCCCCCCAATTGCAAGCGCGTAGGGGAGCTGGGTGTTCACGTGGTCGATGTGATCCGAGCCCGCGGCCATGGACGAGATGATGGTTGTGTCCGAGATGGGAGAGCAGTGGTCGCCGAAGATCCCGCCCGCAAGCACGGCGCCGATCGTCAGATGGAGATGAGCTCCGATGACCTCGGCCATGGGGATGCCAATCGGTAGCATGATAGCGAACGTGCCCCAGGATGTTCCGGTGGAGAAGGCGATGAAGCCAGTCAGCACGAAGAGAATGGTGGGCACGAGCGAAGGGCTGAGGAGGCCTTCGGAGAGCCCGGCGAGATACTCGCCTGTTCGAAGCTCTGTCGACATGGCGCCGATCGCAAAAGCCATCATCATAAGGAGCGCGACCGGCATCAGCCCGCCAATCCCGTTCAAGACGAGCTCCATGAACTCGCTCAGACTGAAGATGCGCTGCACCGTATAGAGGACGTAGGCTACTGTGATCGCGAGGAGCACGGCCCAGAGCACCGAGGTGGATCCGCTCCCTGCGAGGATATCCCCGCCACCGGTGATGTAGAGGCCGACCGGCATCGCCACGAGCATCGTCAACAACGGAACGATCATGTTGCGTGCCTGTGGCTGAACGCCTTGTTTGGTCGAAAGCGCCAGAACCTCTGCGGAAACGAGGGGCTTGGCGCCGTCCCGAAGCACTTTTCCCGTATCGAGCGCCCGTTTTTCGGCCTTTCTCATCGGACCCCAGTCACGGCCAGTAACGACGATGAAGAACACGAAGGCCACGGCGAGAAACGCGTAAAAGTTGAAGAGGTTTGCCGTCAGAAGCGCTTCGATCGGGCGGTCGACCCCTTGGGTTGCGAGTACGCCGACGATGAAGGCTCCCCAGCCATTCATCGGGATGAGGATGCAAACGGGGGCCGATGTCGAGTCGCAGATATAGGCGAGCTTCTCACGGGACAGCCGGAACTTGTCGAAGAGCGGTCTCGAGATCGAGCCAGATACGAGACAGGTGATGTTGGACTCGAGGAAGATCCCGAGCCCAAGAAAAGACGCGAGCAGCTGCGCGCCGCGCCGCGAGACGACGTAGCCCTTCTCCGTCACCCACAGAATGAAGCCCGATACACCTCCCGAGCGCTGCGTCAAGGCAATCAACGAGCCCATCAGGGCGCTGAACATGATCGTCTTTGTGTTCCCCTCGCTCTTGTAGACGTCGACGAGAGCCTGGAGCGCATCCCGGAGTCCGAGCACGACGTTGCCGCCGTCGAGAACGCACCAGCCAAGCCAGATCCCGGCAAACAAAGACAAGAAGACTTGCTTCGTGACGAGTGCGGTGATGATAGCGATTAGAGGGGGCAGAACACTGAGCCAGTTGGGAGAGTCCAAGACGTTTCGCTCCTTTGGGGGCCAGTTCTATCACAACTATGCACCCTGGTGGACGTGATACACTCCTCAATGGAAGCTGCCAGCCAGTCCTCTGTGTCGAGCTCCCCGAAAGCGAACCACGCGTGCTCAAGAATCCGGGTCGAGTGACTCTGGGCGGATTGCTTCTTTTTGTTCTCCCGGCCGCCGGCTCGCCCCTCGCGCAGCCTCGCATCGGACGGGTTGCAGGAGCCGTCAGCGGTCCCGCCGGAAATCCGCTCTCGGGCGTGCTCGTGACGGTGACCACGGGACCGGGCGCCGCGTTCGTCGGTGTCACCGGCTCCATCGGCGAATTCAGGTTTCGAGACATACCTGCCGGTCTTTGCCAATTCGTCGTGGTGCTTCCCGGGTATGAAGATCATTCAATCGAGGATGTACGTGTCGTGGCGGGTGAGGACACGCGGCTCCAGGTGCGCCTCCAAATTGCGCGGATCTCGGAGAGCGTGGTGATCGAAGGGGTCGCGCCCGATACCGTCGCGAACGAGCCCGAGGAAGTCGTCACGCTCACGCCGGAGCAGTTGGACGCCCTGCCCCTTCCTTCGGATCGTTTCCAAGAATCTTTCCCGCTCATGCCCGGCGTCGTGCGAGATCCCGATGGGCGCTTGAGCTTCAATGGCGCCCGTCCCAGTCAGTCGACGCTGCTCGTGAACGGCGCAAACGTTACGGATCCGGTGACGGGGGAGTTCGCTGTCGAGCTCCCACTCAAAGCGATCAAGGCGGTTGAAGTGAACAACTTGCCTTACTCGGCGGAATATGGCCGGGTAACAGGCGCCGTGGCCAAGATCGAAACGCGGGGCGGCACGGATGAGTGGGATTGGGACTACGGGAACTTGTGGCCGAGCTTCAACTTCAGGGGCGGCACGATCCAAGGCATCCGCTCGTTCGTCCCTCAGGTCCAGATCAGTGGACCCATCAAGAAAGGCAAAGCCTGGTTCTCTCAAGGCCTCGCCTATCGTTTCGTGCGCTCACGCGTCTACGACGTCGCAGCTGGCGATGACGAGCGTATACTTGAGAGTTACGATAGCTTTACCCAGCTCGATTTTCGTTTCGCGGAGAAGCATCATCTCACGACGACGTTCTCCTACTTTCCCCTTGAGATCGACAATCTCGGCTTGAACGCACTAACCGCGGCGAACGCGTCGCCGGATTTCAACAGCAAAGTCTGGAATCTCGCTGTATCGCAGCGGTCCTTTTTCTCCCGCACATTCGTCGAAACGATCGTCGCGGTGAAAACATTCGATGTTGCCGTCGGCCCCAAGGGCGATGCCTCTTCGCGCCTGACGCCGGAGGGGTTGCGGGGCAATTACTTCAATGAGCTCGACCGCGACAGCCTGCGTTTCGAGGTGGCCTCCTCGTGTACCCATGCGCCGCCGGATCTCTTCGGGGAGCACATCATCAAGATCGGAGGCAATGTCTCCTATACGAGCTTCAGTGGCACGGATATGGGTCGGCCGGTCGAGATTATCGGTAGCGGGGGCGGTGTCATCCAGAGAGTTGAATATCTCGGCAATCCGACTGTTTTCGGCAAAGACGTTCAAGTCTCGGCATACGTCCAGGACCGTTGGCGGCTCACCGACCGCGTGGGCTTTGACATCGGTCTTCGCTACGACTACGACCGACTCGTGAGTGAGCATCAGCTCGCGCCGCGTGTCTCTACGGCGTTTGCGGTCGATCGAAAAGGTCGCACGGTCATCAAAGCGGGCTGGGGCATCTTCTACGATCGTGTGTTGCTATATGCGGACCGCTTTGATCATTTCCAAAGACGTGTCGAGAGAAATTTCGGCCCGGATGGTTTGCCGGACGACTCTCCGCTTGTTTTTGCGCCCCGTGTGGCCGATGAAGGACTGGAGTTGCCGCGGAGCACAACTTGGAATGTCGAGCTCAGCCAGGTTCTCGCAAAAGACTTTCAGCTGCGGGTGAACTACCGTGAACGGCGGGGCTCGAAAGAGATGATTGTGGACCGTGTCGAGAACGGAGCCTCGGGCGCGATGCTTCTATCGTCGCGTGGGAAGTCGCTTTCGCGCGAGCTCGACATCACTCTTCGCGTGAAACGCGAGAAGAACGAGTTGTTCTTGTCCTATACTTGTGCGCATACGACAGGTGATCTGAACGACTTCGCAGCGCTTTACCAGGATTTGAGGACGCCTCTTTTTCTCGCTAACGAGAGGTCGCTCTTCCGCCACGACGTGCCCCACCGCGCTCTGTTCTGGGGAATCTGGCACGTCAAAGGCGACATCACGGTGTCGCCGGGCGTCGAGTGGCGCTCCGGCTTTCCCTATAGCGTCTTGAGCGAGGGCTATTTGCCGCTCGGCGAGCGGAATCGTGGCGGACGATTTCCCGATTTTCTTTCGGTCGATCTGCGCGTGATGAAAGGTGTCACCGTCAAAAGCCGCAAGATACGTGTTGGTTTTCAGATTTTTAACTTGGCGAGTCATTACAATCCCCGTGACGTCGTGTCCAACCTTGCGAGTCCTCGCTTTGGCGAGTTTCTCAACAGCGTCGACATGGGTTTCTCATTCCGTTTTTCGCTTGGGTCTTGATGTCAAATGTAGTCATCGAACATACCGACGAGCTGGAGGAGCTATGCCAGAAGCTCCGTAGCTTCGATTCCTTTGCCCTCGATACGGAGTTCGTCCGCGAGCGCACTTTTTACATTCAGCTGGGCATCGTGCAAGTTGCAGCTCCAGGAGTAGAGGCCGTGATCGATCCGCGCGCGCTCTCGACACTCGAGCCTCTCTTCGAATTGCTCGTCGACGAATCCTTGGAGAAAATCGTCCATGCCGGTGAGCAGGACTTCGCGGCGCTCTATGAGAAAGGAGGTGTCGTTCCGAGAAACGTCTTCGATTCTCAGATCGCGGCGGCGTTCGTCGGCTACGGCGACCAAATCTCCTACGCCAAGCTCGTTTCGAAAGTTACCGGGGTACAGCTCAATAAGCTCGAGACATTAACGGATTGGACGGCGCGGCCCCTCACGAAAGCGCAGATCGAATATTCGCTCGAGGACGTGCGCTATCTTTTCGACATCCGCAAACATCTCGGAGAGCGCCTCGACGCGCTCGGACGAGGCGGCTGGGATAAAAAAGAGTGCTATCGCCTGGAAGAGGAAAAAACTTACCTCACGCCCGAGCCTCTCGATTATTACCGACGTCTCAAGACGAGCGGGCTGAGCAGTGCGAGCCAGGGTGTTCTCCGTCAGGTGGCGGCGTGGCGCGAGCAAACGGCACGTACGCGGAACCTTCCCCGCGGATGGGTGATCCGGGATCAGAGCATCGTGGAGATTGCACGCCGGCGCCCATCTTCGATCCAAAACCTCAAACAGATCCGCTCGCTCAAACCGCACCAAATCGGGAAAGACGGAGAGAGTATCGTTCAGGCGGTCAAGAACGGGTTGAAGAATCCGATCGAAGAAGCCGCCCCCGAAAAAGTAAGGTTCAAAGTCCCGCCTCATATCGACTCGGTTGCGAGACTGCTCGAGGCCTGGCTCTATGCGCGCGCTCTCGAAGCAGAGATCGCCCCCTCGATGCTCGCGACCCGGGGCGATCTCAAAACTCTTGCAGCGGGCCATCACCGTGGCGTGCTTCCCGATCTTCCGTTATTGGAAGGGTGGCGGCGCGACCTTGCGGGCCAGGATTTGCTCGATATTCTGGATGGGAAGCGCGCTCTCAAGGTCGAGGGCGGCAAGATTTCCGCCATCGCCTCGAGCGCGGACTCGACCACGGAGAATCCGGGCGCTTGACAAATAACCTCGCCTAGCTGAAACTAACAACTAAGCTTCCGTCAACAATGTAAAAAATACTTCGATGCCCGAGCAGGTTGGGTCTCGGGCCCGTATACGTGAAGACATGAAGAACCTTAGAACTCACAAGCTCGCCGTCATTACGCTTGCGCTAGCATCCTTTTTGCCGAGCGTTTAGGCGGAGGAAAAGCTTCTCGAAGGCTTCGTCATCGGGCGAGTCTACGGAATCGACAAAGAGCGCTACCGCAAATATATCGAAGCGAAACTCTCGCAGGATTCGGATTTCGACGAGACGCTCGCAGAGCTCGATGCGATGGAGTTCGTGGACGAGCGTGAAGAGGTGATAGTCATCGGCCGTCAGCTCGCGACTAATGCCACTTTTGTTAGTGAGCTCAGTGACGAGACGGGCGAATATGCGATTCGCGAGACGCCCGTCGGTACTTACGAGTTCACCTTGCGCCATGAAGAATTCGACTATCCCGTAAAACAACGTTTGGACCTCAACGTTCAGCTAGACTATGTCGCCGAGCTCTGTTTCGTTGTCGACCGCGAGGAACAATTCGCTTGGATGGCGGCGGATGACGTTCGTCGAACGTCGGATGTGCCCCCGTGGGTCCCGAGAACCTGCGTCTCTCATTTGTCCGCCTGTCTTGCCCTCATCACCGGTACAGACGGAATCCTTCCCGATGGTCTGCTTCTTCTACTCGCAGGAGCTGGCGCTACGGCTAGCGCGATTGGAATCATCTCCTCCTCCGATCAAGTCGAGGCGAGCTCACCCGTACCGCCAAACAACCAACCCTGACTGGCACCTGACGGCTGGCAGCTGATATCATCGCCAGCCTTATGCCTTGGTATCGGAAGCTTCACTGGCAAATCATCCTCGGACTGCTGGCGGGCATCGTTTACGGCGTCATCGCCGCCGCCAATGGATGGGGTAGGTTCACTTCTGATTGGATCGCTCCTTTCGGCACGGTCTTCATCAACGGGCTTCAGCTGATTGCAGTGCCCCTCGTTCTTTCCTCGCTGATCACGGGGGTGGCCTCTCTGAGCGACTTGAGCAAGCTGTCCCGCATCGGGAGCAAGACCATCGCGATCTATATCGGGACGACCGCGATCGCCGTCATCATCGGCCTTTTACTCGTGAACATCGCGCGCCCCGGCGCCGCGCTCCCTCCAGAGGCGAGAGAAAGGCTCCAGGCCGAGTTCGCCGAAAACGTCAGCGAAAGTGAGGAGCGGGCCGAAGTCGTAGACGATCGCGGCCCATTACAGCTGCTCGAAGATATTGTTCCCTCGAATTTTCTCTCGTCGGCCTCGAGCAACCGCAACATGCTCCAAGTCGTTTTCGTCGCTATCTTCGTGGGTATCGGGTTGATCCAGGTGCCAAAGGATACAGCGAAGCCGCTGCTCGACATGTTCGAAGGTTTGAACGCTGTTGTGATCCGCCTCGTTGACCTCATCATGTTGATGGCACCTGTCGGCGTGTTCTCGCTGATTGCGCGCACCATTACCCAGCTCGTAGGAACTGGCGATGTTGGCCAAGTGTTGGACCTTCTAGGAGCGCTCGGCTATTACAGTCTCGTCGTAGTCCTCGGGCTGGTTACGCATATGAGCTTGACCTATTTCGGCTTGTTGAAGCTCTTTACTCCGATGAAGTTGAAGACTTTTATCAAAGGCATTGCTCCGGTGCAGCTCGTCGCCTTTTCCACGAGCTCGAGCGGTGCGACGTTGCCACTCACGATGGAGCGTTGCGAGGAAAAGCTCGGTGTTTCGGAGGAAGTCTCGTCGTTCGTGCTACCGCTCGGGGCGACGGTGAATATGGACGGTACGGCTCTTTACCAAGCTGTCGCCGCTGTGTTCATCGCCCAATCTCTAGGTATGGAGATCGGCTTGTATGGGCAAATCACGATCGTTCTCACAGCGGTCTTGGCCTCCATCGGAACCGCTGCCGTTCCGGGAGCGGGCATCATCATGCTGGTCATCATCCTTCAGCAGATCAACGTACCAACCGCGGGGATCGCCCTCATCTTCGGTGTGGACCGTATCCTCGACATGCTGAGAACCGCAACGAACGTTACGGGGGACGCGACCGTGGCGATCATCGTCGCGGCCTCGGAAGGGCAGCTCGGTACGCCAGATGTGGACGAGGGGCGGGACAAGATCAAGATCCGCGGCTAGGGACCACCCGAACCCGCAAAACTAGCGAACGCGCTTCAACAGGCTCAGCCGGTCTGAGCAGCGACCTCGTTGGTCTGCGCGAGGGAAGTTTTCAATTCGAGCTCACAGACGAAGTGTCCGAAAAGCTCGGCGGCGTGGAAATAAAACCGTTTATGATTCCGGAGGGAATCGATCCGCAGGAACTATTGCTCGACCTCGCGGTCGAGATCGACAACGAAAGGCGTGAGGCGACATCGCTTTTGGAGCTCGCCTTTCAGGGGGACATCCCCGCGGACCTGGAAAAATTGCCTGATGAGCCCGAGGCCGAAGATGAGTTTGCCGTGGAGCTGCCGGGAGAGCCCATGGTGGAGCCCATGGTGGAGCCGGTAGCTGCGGAGCTCATCGAGGTCGTCCCCGCGCAAGAAGCACCGGCCGAGCCGGAGACAACAGATGCCGCTCCTGAACCCGAGCGGCGGGGCGAGGCCACGACCGACAACAAGCAAGGCTTCACGATTGTCATCGTTGACGATGAGCCACTCGTGTCAGCGGATTGAAGAAGGAGCTCGAGGCCAAGGGCTTCTGCGTTTACGTTGCGATGGCACCGGCTGCGGGAGCCGAGATCGTGCGCATGCGGGTGGCTAACGGCGAGAACGTGCTCGCGGTCGTTGATCTCGAAATGCCGACTTCGTCCGGAAGGAGTTTCTACGGCGGCTTCGAGCTCATTCGCCGCCTCAAATGCCATGACATCGATCTACCCGTCTTGCTGATGGTGGAGAGCCTGAGCGACAAACCCGCACCCGAGCTCGAGCACTTGGCGTTCGCCGGATTGTCTATAAGCCGACGCTGACAAAGCCGGACCCGGTTCTCTATGCAGCGGATCTTCGCGCTCTCGCTGGAACGGTTCACGGCCAGCTTTCTAAACTCGTCGAGGATCAAGGCCAAACCGCCGCATTTGGCACGCACAGCGATGCGGGCCGTATCGACTTCCTCGCGACCATGACCCGGCAGCTCGTCGCGCCGGGCGGCACTGCGGACGTCTCGCGGCTCGTTCCCCGAGTCGCGGCTCAGTTTCTCGAGCGCGGGCTGTTATTCGTCGTCAAGAGCGACGGTGCGCGCGGGCTTGCCGGGTTCGGGTTCAGCGCGAACGCTGCTGAATGCGCCGAGAAAGCGAGGAATCTCCTTCTCGACATTGGTGTGACGCCAGCTTTCGCTGAAGCCATCAGTACCGGCACGACACAAATAGCAAGAGCAGAGGATGGTCTCAGTCGTGCTCTCGTACCCGTCATGGAGCCAGGCGAGTCCTCGGTGGCCGTACTGATCCCGGTGCTTTACAACAGAGCCACTTTGCTCCTTCTCTACGGAGATAACGGGATGAGTGGAAAAGAGCTCGGTGATCTTGGAGGCCTCGAGCTGTTCATGGCCCAGGCGGGGATGGCGCTCGAGAACAAGCTGTTGCGCAGCGTGAAGGTGGAGCAGATGGAGATGGTGGAGCACTTGGGACCAGGTACGTAAGCCTGGTGAGCTTGATGACGGCTTATGAGTTAAACACTTTCGATTGACCCGGCAGGCTGCCAGGACGGGAGCAGCTCGCGCGAATGGTGCGCGTAAGTCCGCTGACGATTAGCACGGTTTACAAGAAGCGAGACAAGGTCGGGCAGGGATATGTTCTGAACCTCAACCGCGCGGGTGTTTTTCTCAATGCCAGTGATCCCTTCGAAATGGGGGATACGGTCCGTGTACAATTCTTCCTTCCGTTTCAATTGGGTCAGGTCGATGCGGATATGATCGTGCGCTGGCGCCCGCAGGACGCCGAAAACTCGCCTCCGGAGCTGCCTGGCGGCTTCGGCCTGGAGTTTTTGAACGCCGAGACGGAAACCCGCGACAAGACCACCCGATTGATCGAGAAATTCGTAGAACTTGCCGAACAGCTTGAAGTTTGATCAGTGTTCAACATTGATGAGTGCCCCCGATTCGAGAACCGGGGCTTATTCAGCTAGGTGGAAGACTATCCCCAGCGCGTAGCGTTTGCCTTGGGTTACGGGCTGCATGCCGTGTCGGACGGCTACGCGGCTTCCGTTCTGTACGCGCTCTCGCGTGGCAAACAAGACCACGTCGCCTTCACTCACCTTAGCGAGCCGGCGGTGGCCCATTGCTTCATCCTCGACGAAGAATTCGCCACCGGTAAAGTCGCGCCCACGCCGCGAGAGCATCAAGACCGCTTGGAACGGGAACCAAACCTTGCCGTAGACGTCTCGATGCGGGTGGTTGACGCCTCCTTTGCCAGAGCAGATGAGAATTGAAGAGGCTCGTTCCTGCTTGGCGCTGCGGCAGCGCTTCCAGAAGGCAGCGAGATTCTTGGGATAGTCGGACGGGGCGAACTCGCGATAAAGACGCTCTCGTAGTGCTCCCGCTGGTACGGGCAAGGGCTCTCTGTAATAATGATAGGTTCCGACACCGTAGCCCTTGGGCAGCATTTGAATCGTGCGCTCGAATCGCTCGATTGTGGCCGAGGCGTCGAGAATGGATTGGCACTCCGAAGGTGCTATCAGCTTGGGCAATCGGTGTATACCGCTTCTACGAAGGGCCGTTCGTGCCCGGTCCCAGTCGACCTGGTCGAGCCGTTTCTCTAACGGATCGAGGCCCGCCGCAGCGCTAACGCTCGACCTTGGTGGAAGCGGCTCACCTGAAAACGGCGGCGTCCCAGCCCGCTGGAAGCCGCGCGCGCGGGCAGCGGCCTCATCGGCGAAAGCCTCGAGCTCCTCGGAGCACCATTTCAATTTTTCGGCCTCGACCGGGCGTGCGAGCTCTCGCGTACCGTAGCGACCGACGAGACGGGCGCCCATACGTCTCGTCCAGAGGTCGATCGATTCTCCGGCTTTCGCTCGTGCGCCTTCACGGCGCAACTGGCTGCGCTGTTCGCCGTCTCGCGGTTTTCCGCTAGCGCTGACGACGCGGTGTCGGGGCAATTCCGAGGGACAGGCCGCGACAGCTCGTCCTGCTGCGCGGGCCGCGCCCGGACGACCGGCCATTGCGGCAAGCTCCATGAAGGATCGCGTTTGCCCTTTCGGAATTTGCGCGAGTGCTTCCAGAAAGACGTTTCGCGCCATCGAGACCGCAGAGTCTAGCATGGACGCCGTGTTTTGCCGCCGTGAGCATACCTCCGAGACGGATTCTCCTTTGCGCCTCAGATCGTCGGTCGCCGGCGCCAAAGGCTATCTCTATCCGGCTCGCGAGGGTTGCGACGATGTCTCGTATAATGGTCGACCTATGTTCGAGGCGGGAGCGCTGGCGCTTTTACTAACCCTCGTGCCTCAGAACGACGGCGACGGACACATCGCGCTTCAGGATGAACGCTATCGCGAAGCCCTGGAGATTTTCGATGCGCTCCTCGCGTCGCAGCCCGAAAACGCTTCTGGCCATCACGGTAGGGGACTTGCATTATCGGCTCTCGCGGATGATCGCGGTGCGGTTTTGGCCTTCGAGAAGGCTGTTGCTCTCGCTCCGACCGCGGTTGCCGCCCGCTACGACTACGCGCGATCGCTCGAAGCGCTCGACGAGCTCGCACGCGCGCTCGTCGCCTATCGTGCGGTGCTCGAGCTTAATTCTAATCATCGGGGCGCTCGCTATCGGCTCGGAACCCTCTTGCTGCGCGCCGGGAGGGCCGAGGATGCCGAGCGTTTCCTGCGAGGCTATGAGCCGTTCCGGCTCTGGGACCACCAGGTGCGTCTGCTCGAGGCTATGCTCGCGTCCGATAAACTCACTCCCACGGACGGCCAGCAAAAGACGCTCGCCTTGCTGAGGCTTTTTCTCGATGGCGGTGAAATCGACCAAGCGCGACGCGTCCTCGATCGATCTTTGACCGACTTCCAGGAGGAGGCGTCCTTCGAGGTGCCCCGCGCGCGATGGTTCATGCTGTCCGGGCGTGTGACTGAAGCGCGCCGAGCGCTCGATTTGGTGATGTCGAATAGCTCGACGGCCTCGGCAAATCGAGACGCAGTGTGGCTCTCCACCAAGCTCAATGTGCGAGAGCAGCGCAAAGTCGAAGCGCTTGCGGATTACAAAACGCTGTTGAGGCTCTGGCCCGACCCGCCTGCGCGGGTGCATCACGAAATCGGTACGACTTACGCGGTGAATGGCCGCCTGGAGGAAGCCATCATCCACTTCAAGAAAGCTCTCCCCGCCGAACCTCGCCTTGCCCAGGTCCATGCGGATCTCGGACTGGCGCTCGTGAGCCTCGGCCGCTCCGCCTCGGCGGAAGCCCACTATCGCGAGGCGCTCGAGACAAAACCTTCGCGGATCCCTGCGCAGCAGGGGTTGGGTAGCCTTCTTCTGGACCGGGGTGAAGCCCTCACAGCGATCGAGCTCTTCCGAGACAGTGTGGCGCTACGCTCAGGCGATCCTATTCTTCGCAAGAATTTGGCACTTGCCTTTCACCATGCCGGAAGGTTTGAGGAAGCCGAGGCCGAGCTCCAAAAGGCACGCGAGCTCGAGCACTAGAGATCTCGCGTCTGAGATAGGCTTTGACGTCTCCGATCCAAAGCTCCACCGAGAGGCGCGCGCTCGGCGCGACGTTATACGCGAAGCCGGCCGACGGGGTCGCCTGGTCCAGCAAAGCCCTCTACCGCCGCGTAGCGGCGGCTCGCAAACGACGCGCTCCAGCTGCAACCGAGCATGATGAGCTTCCACCGCTCAATCGATGATCGCCCGCGCAATGCGGGGACGCACGGTTGGGGTTAGAATAAGGCCGCTTCGGCAGTTTGGATAGTGCCGTCGGGTGACAAATGGGGGTAGATATATTGAGAGTTTAAAAGGCCTCATTCTTGGCGTTTTGCATGCTCGCTTCGCCCGGCTTCGCCGGCGCTCAGGAGCCTCTCATCGAGCTCATGCGCTCCGACCTTCGCACGGAAAAAGTGGCGGTCCTCACTGAATCCATGGCGTTTAGCGAAGACGACGCGGAGGTCTTTTGGCCCATTTACCGCACCGCTTCCGGATTGCCGTCCGTGACGACGACGCCATGACCGGCCGTGAGCAGACGCATCGTCATGTTCGCGCCCATCTTTCCGAGTCCCACCATTCCGAGCTCCATTACTTGGACTCCTTCCCGACCATGTTCAGAGGTCGCACCCATTGGTCGAACTGCTCCCCCGTGAGGTGGCCGAGCGCGAGTGCTGCCTCCCGGAGTGTCGTTCCCTCCGCGTGAGCTTTTTTCGCGATCGCGGCCGCTTTGTCGTAGCCGATATGCGGGTTGAGCGCGGTCATGAGCATGAGCGATCGCTCCAAATTCTCCTTCAGCCTTTCGTGATTCGGCTCGATGCCGGTGACGAGCTTTTCCCGGAAGCTGTCGCAACCATCCGCGAGCAGGCGCGCGCTCTGGAGAAAGTTATAGATGATCACAGGCTTGAAAACGTTCAGCTCGAAGTTTCCCGAGGCGCCGCCGATTCCGATCGTGACGTCGTTTCCGAAGACTTGGGCACAGAGCATCGTTATGGCTTCGCACTGCGTCGGGTTCACTTTGCCGGGCATGATGGAGCTTCCAGGCTCGTTCGCGGGGATCGTGATCTCGCCGATGCCACTTCGTGGCCCAGAAGCGAGCCAGCGGAGGTCGTTCGCGATCTTCGTCAGCGATGCGGCGAGCCTCTTGAGCGCCCCGTGCGCGAAGACGATAGCATCTTTTGACGCGAGCGCTTCGAACTTGTTCGGCGCTGAGACGAAGGGATAACCGGTGAGCTCGGAAAGACGGGCGGCCACGCGGTCGCCGAGCTCTGGATGAGCGTTCAAGCCAGTGCCAACAGCCGTACCGCCGAGTGCGAGCTCTTCCAAGTGGAGGAGCGTGCTGCTCGAGCGCTGGACGTTATGGTCGAGCTGGGCAACGTAGCCCGAGAACTCTTGGCCGAGGGTCAGCGGTGTCGCGTCCTGGAGATGCGTCCTTCCGATCCTGACGATGTCGTCGAAGGCTTCGGCTTTTTGTGCGAGCGCGTCCCTGAGCTTCTCGACCGCGGGAAGGAGGCGATCGCGCAGTGCTTGGACTGCGGCGACGTGCATCGCGGTCGGGATGACGTCGTTCGACGACTGACCTTTATTGACGTCGTCGTTCGGATGGACGAGCCGCGCCGCGCCGCGCCCCGTTCACCGCCGAGAAGCTCGCTCGCCCGATTCGCGAGGACCTCGTTCATGTTCATATTCGATTGGGTTCCGCTGCCGGTCTGCCAAACGACCAAAGGGAACTCGTCCGCATGTTTTCCCGCGAGCACTTCGTCGGCGGCCTCGACGATTGCTGCGGCCTTATCGGCGTCCAAGAGGTCGAGCTCCTGGTTGACGGCCGCGGTCGACTTCTTGACGAGCGCAAGCGCGGAATGATCTCCTCCGGCATCCGCTCACCGGAGATGCGGAAATTCCGGCGGGAGCGCTCCGTTTGGGCACCCCACAAGCGGTCCGTTGGCACTTCGATGGGCCCGAGTGAATCGGACTCGACGCGCGTCTTTTGCTCCGTCATATCGCCCTCCTTCCCCAAACCCTACACCGGAGAGGTTCCTCTTGCATAAATGGCACGAAAGCGCAAGAATTCGCGGTTCGGACAAATCAAAGGAGGAAAACTGAATGACAGACTCGACCAACGGGGGCGGGCTCCAACTTGGTGCCAGCGTTCCCGATTTCGAGCTCGCAACTTACGACCCCACTAAGAACGATTTCGGGACGGTGAGCCTCGAGCAAAACAAGAAAGACGGGAAGTGGACCATATTGTTCTTCTATCCTGCCGATTTCACCTTCGTCTGAGCGACCGAATTCGCTGCTCTGGCAGAGCAGCAAGATCGCTTCAAAAAGTTAGGTGCCGAGCTCATCACTGTCAGCACCGATACGCAGTTCGTACACCTTGCTTGGAAACAGCATGAAAAAAGCCTCGAGAATGTCGAGTACTTGATGGGCGCGGATCCCACCGGAAAAGTCTCGCGTCTTTTCGGGGTCTATGTCGAGGGTGCGGGCCTGGCGCTCCGAGGCACGTTCATCATCAACCCCGAGGGCACACTCTTGAGCTCGGAGGTCAGCTTCTTCAACGTGGGCCGTAACATTGACGAGGTCATGCGGAAATTCAAAGCGAACCTCTACGTTGCAAGAAAAACGGCCGAGGCCTGCCCGGCACAGTGGAAGGACGAGGGCGACAAGACGCTCACACCTGGTCCCAACCTGGTCGGCAAGGTCCACGAAGCGCTTACCAAATAAGTGAATGGGCTACAAAGGGTGAGGCTCGCCAAGCGGCGGGCCTCACTCACGCCTTTGGCTAGGTGCCTAGTGCGCGGAGGTCGAGTTTGTCGTCTTCGGCGCCCGGGCACCAGTAATAGCCGCCGGAAACGGGCTTCGAGAAGCGAAACAAGCCGTCCACGATGCCGTCTTCGCGCCCGGTCATCCGGATGAGCTGAGTCTCGAAGGCGTCGAGCGTACGGCCGAACGCGACGAACATCAAAACTTCGCCGTCGCGATCGAACCACGGCATGGACTGGCGGAGGACAAAGGCCTCAGGCTCGAAGCTTTCTTGCGCGGTGCGCTTGACGTGGGCGGACTCGGGCGCATCCTCGAGCTCCTCGTTGTCCTCGAGGCGCCGGCCGATCATGTCGTCCCGCTCGGAATCCGTTAACGATTGAAGGCCGACGAGCTCGTGCTGCCACTTCTGGACGGCCACAAAGCTCGACCCGTCGAGCTCGGCGCTCAAACCTGAGACGATGGCCGCTGCTACGGCATCCTCGCCCGTTGGGTTCTCCGTGCCGTCCTCGTAGCCTGAAAGATCACGGCCGCGTCCCTCCGGCGTTGGGTCGTGTTTGAAGCTATCGACAATTTGGGCCATTTCAAGCGCGGGATCCAGGAGCTGCTCGAGCTCGAGAGAACGGTGGATGAGCTCACCGCGGTCGGTATCGCTGCGCAACCAAATCCACAGCGCGGTCTGGGTCGAGGGTATCTCGACTCCGGGGCCCGTCAAGCTCGGAAACGCTTTGAGGCCTCCAATAGTGCTATCCCACGCGAGCAGGAGCGAATTACCGATCCCCACAACGATGTCGTCATCGAGATCGAGCTCCGCGAGCGCATCGCGGGCGTCGCGCGGGTCTTCGTCCGGGGCGAGGTTGAGGAAGAGATAGCGTCCCAGCGCAGGGCTATGCGCCAGGATGCCGGTTTGCGGTTCGCTCATGGTCCTCTTTAGTCGCCGAAGTGAAAATCCGCCGCGCGGGCGAAATCGAAGTCCAAATTGGAGATGCCATCGACGTCGTGCGTCGACAACGAGATGGTGACGGAGTTGTAAACGTTGGTCCATTCCGGGTGATGGTTGATGCGCTCGGCGACGAGCGCGAGCTGGGTCATGAACCCAAAAGCCTCGATGAAATTCTCGAACCGGAACTTGCGGTGAAGCTTGCCATCGACGAGCTCCCAATGTTCGAGCTTTGTAAGCGCATTGTCGAGTTCTTCGTCCGAAAGTTTTTCCCTTTTATGTTTTGTCATGAGTCCCCGATACAGACCAAGCCGTGTCGATAGAGAGCAATGCTAGAATGACTCCGAATTGGCACTCCTCTTTTCGATGGCGTAAGGATATCATCTTGGACGCTCTTACTCGACGCACAGATCGCCTCATGCTTCTCTATCTGTCGTGCCTCTTGCGATGCCTCAAGTTAGCGACGCGCGAGCGGCGTGACCTGGCTACAATACAGTGCGAGTGGAGGAAGGCTATGTGGAATCGGGCTGTTTGCGCGCTCGCGATCTTTGGACTATCCGGGCTTGCCATGGCGGAGGATTGGCCGAATTGGCGCGGCCCCGACAGCAACGGCGTAAGCCTCGAGCGAGGCTTGCCGCTTGCCTGGAGTGAAGACGAGAACATCGCCTGGAAGGCTCGGCTCTGCGGGATGGGCCTCTCCTCTCCGATCGTCTACAGCAATACGATCGTGGTGACGTCGCAGGCCGGTCGCGGGGTCGTCCGTGAAGGCAACCACCCGACTTTGGGGGGCCGCGGCGGCGCGATCGAGGAGCGATCCAATCGGCGATGAAGTGCTTTTTCTCGTAGAGGCCTATCAGCGCTCCGATGGACGGCGGCTCTGGCAGCATCGCATTCGCGCGACCAGCGAGCTTCCTTCCGTGCATCGCAAAACAAACCTCGCCAACCCGAGCCCGGTCACGGACGGAGAGTACATCTATGCGTGGTTCGGCACCGGCCAAATCGCGGCCCTCGACATGGACGGGAAGCTCGCCTGGGAAAGACACCTCGGGGAGGATTACGGCCCTTTCGAGATTACGTGGGGCCATTCGAGCTCGCCGACGATTTATGGTGATTCGCTCATTCTACTGTGCGACCACACTCCCGCCTCCTACCTCCTCGCGCTCGACAAACGTACGGGAAAGGAGCTTTGGAAAGCGAGCCGAGGTGAAGGACTCCGCTCCTACTTACTCCTCCTCCGATGGCATCATCTATACGAGCCGCGGTTACCGAAGCGGTCCGTATATGGCGATCCGCCCCGGCGGACGCGGCGACATCGCGGGCACGGATCATCTCGTTTGGCACGTCCCTATTGGTGCGCCTTATGTCTCCTCCGTCGTGCACTATAACGACGTGGTCTACTTTGCGAGCGACGCAGGTGTTCTTCAGGCTGCCGAGGCCAAGACCGGCAAGCGGTTATTTCAAGGACGTACGGGAGGTATTTTCTCGGCAGCCCCTATCGCGGCGACGGCAAAGTCTATTTCGTGAGCGAGACGGGGGAGACCATCGTGCTGCGGGCGTCGCGCGACTTCGAGATTCTCGCGCGTAACAAGTTTGACGCGCGCTTCCTCGCCTCTCCGGCCGTGTCCAACGGACAGATCTTTCTCCGCAGTGACGACGAGCTGTTTTGCGTGGGTACGCCGTCCAACGGTTTATGACTGAGCCGCCGGCGTCAGTTGCTCGAAGCCACCCATCCCGTTTGGAACAAATAACGCGTGATGAGATTGTAGATGTGGAGCGTCGTGCCTTCGCCCTCCTTAATGGCGTGCGATCGGTTGGGGTAGACCATCAAGTCGAACGGCTTTCCGAGTTCGACGAGTCGGTTCACGAGGCGTTCCGTTCCTTGATAGTGCACGTTGTCGTCCCCGGTGCCGTGGATGAGGAGGAGCTTTCCTTCGAGGCCTTCCGCGAAGTTGATCGGTGAGCCGACACGGTAACCTTCCGCGTTGTCTTGCGGCAAGCCCATATAGCGTTCCTGATAGATCGTATCGTAGAGCGTTTGATCGGGCACCGGGGCAACCGAGACGCCCACACGAAAGATATCGGGAAAGCGGAACATGGCGTTCAATGTGTTCGACCCGCCGCCGCTCCAACCCCAGATGGCGACACGGTCCGCGTCGATATATGAACGCTCTTTCACGAGTGCTCTGACCGCGGCGGCTTGGTCTTTTGATGACAGGTCGCCGACGGTCCCGTAGACGATCTTGCGCCACGCCGAGCCTTTGGGCGCTGGCGTCCCGCGATTGTCGAAGCTCGCCACGATGAAGCCGGCATTGGCGAGTGCGCGATGGAACAAAGAACGCGTGCCGAACCATCGATTGAGGACGGTTTGCCCAGCCGGCTCGCCGTAGACATAGACGAGGAGAGGGTATTTCTTCTTCGCGTCGAAATTGGCCGGCTTGAGCATCCAAGAATCGAGGGTGACGCCTGGTTCGATCTCGAGCTCGAACATAGAAACGGGAGGGTCGAGAACACCGTTGAGCGCCGCTTGTAAAGCCGCATTGTCTTCGAGGGTTCTCATGACCGTGTGATCGGGAAGCTGCACGAGTTCCACCTGTGGTGGCGCGTCGAAGCTCGAGAAAGTGTGAAACGCCCATCGACCGTTGGGCGACAAATCGTACGCGTGGGTACCCGTCGCGTTGCGCGGTGTCAGCCGCTCAGGATGAGCGTCGCCTTCGAGGCTCGAGCGAAACAAATAGCGCTCGGTTGCGCTCTCGGGCGACGCGATGAAGTAGAACCACTCTCCGGCTGAGTCGAGTCCTAGTGGTTCTATGACGTCGTCCTCGAAGCGCGTAAGGAGCCGCTCGTGACCGCCGTCCCGGGCAACAGCATAAGCATGACGGTAGCCGTCTTTTTCACTCAGCCATATGAGCTCTTCGCCATTCGCGGTAAAGTCCATGCGGCGAACGACTTCGACCCAAGCGTCGTTGCGATCTTGGTGGATCGTGACGACGTCGCCGGTCGTCGCGTTCGAAAGCAGCACGTCGTTCGTGTTCTGGAGTCGGTTCAAATGCTGAAGGACGAGATGGTTGTCATCGGCCCACTCCATCCGAGCGATGTAAGTGTTGCGGGGGTCGCCGGGTACTTTCATCCACGCCATCTCTCCTCCCGAAGCACTCACGACCCCAATCTTCACGGCCGAGTTCGTCGTCCCCGCTTTCGGATAGGGAACGCGCAGCAAGGTTGGGTAGAGCTCGTCGGTGTTGTTAATGATGGTGAACTCGCCGATACCTTCCGAGTCAAAGTTCCAGAAAGCGATGCGCTTGCCGTCGGGGCTCCACCGAAAGCCGTCGCGAAGCCCGAACTCTTCTTCATAAACCCAGTCCGAAGTGCCAAAGATCGTTGTCGTCGAGCCGCTTTCGGTTAGCGGTGTGACCGAGCCGGTCGTCAACGTCTCGACGTACAAGTTGTTGGCCACGACATAGGCGACGCGCGCTCCGTCGGGCGAGAACTTGGCGAACATGAGCGACGAGGTCGGAGCGACGCCGCCGAGCTTTCGCAGAGCGCCGCTCGCGACGTCCAGGACCCAGTAATCGCCGCGCGTGTTCCGCCGCCAAACACGGACGGTGTTCGTAAACACGAGCAGACGTGCTCGGTCGGAAGACCACTCGTAATTGTCGATCTCGAGTGGCCGCGTCGCGTCCGGCGGCCGGAGTGCTTTCGCCGAAACGAGCACTTCTCTTGCGCCGGTTTTGGTGTCGTAACGGACGATGTCTTGCGCGTCCTCCACGGATTCCGACGACTCTACGGTCGTATAGGCATTGCCGTCATCCAGCCACTTCGCTGGGCCAAAATCTTCGGACTCGAAGTCTTCACTGCCGAAGATCCGTTTCAATTGATCTTGAAGCGGCGCCGGCACCTGGCCGTAGAGGGGTGCTGCGAGAACGGCCCAGAGGAGCGCGGCGAGCGTCGTGAGACGAAATTCCATCATTCGATGTCCTTTCAAGGAGGTGGCAGGCTGCAGTTATTCACGATTGCGGTAGAGGCGTCAAGAGGCGTCGAGGGCTCTGCTACAATCCCTTCTTATGGGAGAAGAATTGCTGCTTCAGGGCGGGACGATCGTCACCGCTTCGGACATGTTCGAAGCGGACCTTCTTGTTCGGGATGGCCGAATCGCGTCCGTAGGACAATCACTTTCGACGACGGGCGAGGTCCGCGACGTCTCAGGTCTTTTGGTCATGCCTGGCGGCATCGACACCCATGTTCACCTCGAGCACCCGGTCGACCGTATCGGGATCGAGACCGCGGACGATTTTTTCTCCGGCTCGGTAGCGGCGGCGTGCGGCGGGACGACGACCCTTGTGGATTTCGCGCTCCAGCGCAAAGGGGGCGACCTCGAGAAAGTCTCGACGGAGCGGGCCGAGCTCGCGGGCAGCAAGTCGATTGTGGATTTTGGACTCCACATCATTTTGACGGACATCCGAGAGGAGACGCCTTCTCAGATGAGGCGGGCCGTCGAGCAGGGCTTCACGTCGTTCAAGATATACATGACCTACGCGGACAAGTATGTCGACGACGCGAGCCTTCTCCGTATTTTGGAAACGAACGCGGCTTGCGGCGGGTTGACTTATCTGCACTGCGAGAACGATTGCGCCGTCACTCATCTGATCGGCTCGCACTTGAGTCGCGGTGAGACGGAGGCCCGTTTTCACGCGCCGAGCCGGCCGCCAATCGTCGAAGCCGAAGCGACCTATCGTGCGATTGCCCTTGCGGAGATTACTCGAGCTCCCATCTGCATTGCCCACGTGACCTCGGAGCGCGCGCTCGGGAACATAGAAAAAGCGCGCTACGAGGGTGCTCAAGTCGTCTCCGAAACCTGCCCGCAATACCTATTGCTCACGGATGCTTGCTACCGCAACGCCGACGAAGCGGCCAAATATGTGTGCACCCCGCCTATCCGCAGCGAGGAAAACCAGCGCGCCTTGTGGCAGGGCCTTCGGCGGGGAAGCATCCAACAAGTAGCGTCGGATCACGCACCGTTTCGTTTCGAGGACCAGAAGCTCGGCCCCTCCGATTTTACGAAAATCCCGAACGGAGTGCCTGGTATAGAGACCCGGCTTGCGCTCTTGTACTCCAAGGGTGTTTCGGAGGGACGGCTGTCGCCGAATCGTTTCGTCCAGCTCGTGGCAACCAACCCGGCCAAGATGTTCGGGCTCTACCCGCGCAAAGGCTCGCTCGCGGTGGGGGCCGACGCGGATATCGTCGTCATGGATCCCGGCCGGACGGTCTCGTTGCGGCACGACGAGCTGCACCACGATGTCGACTACACACCGTACGAAGGCATGGACGTGACGGGCGTTCCGGTCCTGACGGTAAGCCGAGGGCTGATCCTGTCGGAGAACGGTCAGATCCACGGCGACGTCGAGGCCCTTCGTGGCCGCGGTGAGCTCATCGCCCGCAAACCGATCCCATCCGAGCTGGACCTTTCAGCGATTTTCTAGCCGACAGGGAATCAGCGCGCTTTAGCTAGACACGGCGTGGGGGGCGCATCGACTGGTACAGCGCGATGTGGCCGTCGACGATGCCTTTGCGGGCTTCCGCGTTGGGCTCCATCGTCCAGACGCCACGTTCGGCGGTGCCGCCAAGAGCGATGCCGTCGGACCGTGGCGTCATGTGCAGTCCGATCCCGAACTGGCCGCTCGTGGAGTCGAGGCCGCCCGAAGTTTTGTAGTTCACGTCCGATTGCGGTACCAAGAGCGTCAGCTGTCCCTTGATGGGGATGAGCTCGTTGTCGCCTAGCAGGTCGCGCGAGCCGAGACCAGTGCAATTGACGATGACGTTCTCGGTCAAGGCCATCAAATCGCGCCGGGTGTCGAAGGTGCGGATCTTGATGCGACCACCGTGCAGGAGAACGTCACGCACGAGAGCGTCGAGATAAATAGCGGGCTCGATACGCATGGACCGTTGACGGGTGGCGTAGCGGAGCGGGAAAGGATGTTGTCCCGGGCGAGAATCTCGCGGCCAATCCGAAGATGCGCGGGAAGGAGTGAGCGCGTGCTTTGGATCCGCTCGGGCGGAGGCTCGTCAATGGTGCCGTAGCTGTCGATCCACGACACGCCGTAGTCCTGGCCCGCCAATAGCTGAAGCTCGCGATAGGCATATTCAGCGGCAAAGCGAAACTGCTCGTCCCATTCCGGGGTGCGCCGTGTTGTCGAGACCACCCGTGAGGTGGGCGTGAAGCTGGCGAGAGCCATGTTCGACGTCGTATGGGGAGGGATGGATTTCGCGTAGATGGTGACGTCGAAGCCCCTGCGTTGGAGCTGGCGTGCCGCCGTCAAACCCGAGGCGCCGCAGCCGAGGACCGCGGCCCGCCGCTCGCGATGCGAGAGACGCCATCTCGGCGGCGAGGTAGCTCCTACCCCAGGAGAGGGAGATGCCGCCTCCCCCATGGCCGTAATTGTGAATGAGAGTTTTCTCGTCGAGCTTTTCTGGTTTCACTACGAAACCCGAAGCGCGGTAGGGCCGAAGACCTCCGGTCGTATGAATGATGCGACCCCACGACGCCTTGACAGGCACGAGATCGAGGGATGGGCGTACGCCACGGCCTATTGTCCTATCATTGGGGGCGCTTTGGGGGTCTTCGGACCACAAGCACCGAGACCCATTCCGCCGAAGGCGAGGCCGCCGGTTTTTAGCAGTGTCCGTCTGTCCATCGCGCGGTGAAGTCTAATCGAACGCGCCCGAGATTTCGACAATGTTCCAGGGATGCGCTTTTTCGCGTACACGATGTTCAAACGCGCTCGATGATGGTCGCGATGCCCATGCCGCCGCCAATGCAAAGCGTGATGAGCGCCGTCGTTTGATCGCGCCGCTCGAGCTCGTCGAGCGCGGTGCCGAGAAGCGCCGCACCTGTCGCTCCGAGCGGGTGGCCGAGCGCGATGGCGCCGCCATTGACGTTCACGATCTCTTCACTGATCCCGAGTTTTTTCATCGTCTGGAGCGGAATTGCAGTGAAAGCTTCGTTGATCTCCCAGAGGTCGATATCAGACGCGGACATGCCGGCTTTCTCGAGCGCGCGCTTCGAGGCGGGCGCGGGAGCGGTCAACATGATGACGGGCTCGGATCCGTAAGTCGCGGTCGCACGGATGCGAGCGCGACCTTTGAGCCCATGCGCTTTCACATAGTCGTCGGAGGCCAGGAGCACGGCCGCGGCGCCATCGACGATGCCGCTCGCATTGCCGGCGGTGTGCACGTGGTTGATGGCTTCGACCTCTGGGTAGCGGCGGAGCGCCACCTGGTCCCAAGTCTCGCCGTCGACGGCGGGTGAAGCGCCAAACTTCGCGAAGACAGCATCGAGCTGCGCCAAGCCTTCGAGCGTCGTGCCGGCGCGCGGGTGCTCGTCCTTTTCTAAGACGACGTCACCCGTGCGCGGGTCTTTCACGGGCACGAGGCTCTTCGAGAAATAGCACGCTTCTTGCGCCGCTTGCGCACGCTGCTGGGACTGTAGAGCAAAGCGGTCCACGTCTTCGCGCGAGAAACGTTCGATGGTTGCGATGAGGTCAGCACTGATACCCTGAGGCACCTGGAACACCTTGTTCCGCAAGAGCTCGTTATTACCGTCCGCGCCTCCGCCATCCGAGCCCATGGGAGCACGCGACATGCTTTCGACGCCGCCGCCCATCGCGAGCTCTTGCTGTCCGGACATCACCCCCATCGCGGCAAAGTTCACCGCTTGGAGACCCGAGCCACAAAAACGGTTGAGCGTCACGCCCGTGACCACCTCCGGCCAGTCCGCGAGCATGAGCGCGTTGCGTGTGATATTGGCGCCTTGATCCCCCGCCTGGCTCACACAGCCCATGACGACGTCTTCGACGTCCTTTTTCTCGAGGCCAGTGCGCTCGGCGATGGCGTTCAGCGTCTGAGCGAGGAGCTCCTGGGGGTGGATGCCGCTCAGAGCACCTTTGTCTTTTTTGCCACGGCCCCGCGGTGTGCGGGCCGCATCTACAATCCATGCGTCCGTCATGTCTCTAGCTTAGCGCCAATCGAGCCCGATCTAGAATGTTACGCGCGTGCCCGCGCCGGTGTCGAGTGCTCGCTGGCAGAGAAATTGCGCAGAGGCGAGGTCCTCGACGGCGATCCCGAGGGACTTGAAGAGCGTGATTTCTTCCGCGGAGCGGCGACCGAGAGGCTTTCCGACGAGGAGCTCCCCGATCTCCGCACGAATGTGGTCGGGGCCGATCGCACCGTCTTTGGCCGCGAACAAATAGTCGCCCGACTCGTTGAGTGTCGATTCACGGCGATCGACGAAGAGTGTTGTCGCCGCCATGGTGTCGGTGTCGAGCTCGCGTGCGGAACGGATGCTCGAGCCCACGGCGTTGATATGCGCTCCCGGCGCGATCCACTCGCGCTTCAATATGGGCTCGCTCGAGTTCGTCGCGGTCACGATCACGTCTGCGCCTTCGACCGCCCTCTGTACGTCGTCGGTGGGCTCGATCGAGAGCGAATATTTTGGCCCGAGCTCATCGGCGAAAGCGCGTGCGCTGTCGGGACGCCGAGAAGCGACGCGCACGCGCTCAAACCGGTCGAGCGCCGCCATGGCTTCGAGATGCGACCGCCCTTGGACGCCCGTTCCCACAATCGCGAGCTCCTTCGCGTCCGTCCGGGCCAACAACTTCGTAGCGACTGCCGAGACCGCCGCCGTCCGAATCGCGGTAATGGCCGACCCGTTCATGACGGCGATGAGCTCGCCCGTCTCCCCGCTGTGGAGGAGCACGGAGCCTTGATGCGCGTCGAGGCCGCGCTTCGGGTTTTCGGGAAAAATACAGACCTCCTTCAAGCAATAGGCCGGGTGGTCGCCGCCGCGATAGGCGGGCATCAGGCCGAGAAAGTGACCCGTGGCGGGTGGCTTGACGACGGAGCGCAGCGGGTTATAAGCGTCGCCACGCTCGAGCGTTTCCAGAATTTCGGCCATGACGTCGATGCAGTCGCGCATGGGCATGAGTTTTTCGACGTCTTCGTGACTCAGGGCAACGATTTCCATGATCATTCACCTGTGGAAGCGAGCATTTGATCTTTGCGCAAAACATCCTCGATGCGAAGCCCTTTCGACAAAAGCGCTCTTTTGCGTAACGCGTAGTAGAGCGCGCCCAAGGTGATGATAGACGCAAACACCCCTACGGAGGCGCCGCTCTGAGCGACGCCGAGCCCGATGAAGCCGAGCGAAAAAAGAATGAGGCCCACGCAACAAAAGACGCGCCAAAAGGGACTCAAGCGAAAGCCGGCCGCCGCGAATCGCTCCGGGCTTTTCCGCGGGAGCGCGAATACCGCTGCCGCGGAGAGAATCTGAACGAGCATGATCGCCATGACCGCGCTCAGCGCATATTGCGTGATCGAAGCACCCCACGAGATGCCAATCAAACCCAACAAAGCGACGGTGAGGATGGCGGCGCGCGGCATGTGCTTCTGTCCGCCGAGCCGGCCCAGGGCCTCGGGAAATATTTGGTCGCGCGCGAGCGCGTAGATATCGCGCGAGATGGCGAGAAGAATGCCGTTGACCGAGGTCGCCGCCGCGAAGAGCGCGCTGAAGGAGATGAGGCTGGCGACGATGCCGGGTAGAAACGTCGAGGCCGCGGTAGCGACGGGTGCGGTGGTCTCGGCGAGCTCGGCCCAAGCGACGGTTCCCACGAGCGTGAACGGCACGAGCGTGTAGAAGAAAACGATACACAAGAACGCGATGAGCAGTGCTTTGGGAATCGTGTTGCCCGGGTCTTTCACGTCGCCCGCGAAGTCCGCGATCATGGAAAAACCCACATAGGAGAAATAAGCGGGGATGGCGGCGCCGACCACAGGGCTATAACCGTTCGGAAATAACGGCTCGAGATGGGCCATTTGGACATGCGGCAATCCAAAAACGCCGAAGACGGACAAAGCGAGGAGAAATCCCGCCACCATGAACGACTGCGCGAGAACGCTGAGACGTGCGCCGAGCAAATTGATGACCGCAAAGAGTACGACGAGGCCTAGCGCCACCGCCATTTAGGAACACCGGGAATGAAGAACGCCAAATAGTCGGCGAATCCATAGGCGATGAGTGCGATCCCTATCGTGGCGCCGAGCATGAGCGACCAGACCAGATGAAGCCCTCGAACGGTGACAAGTTGCGGCTCGCCGCGATATACGGTCCGCCACTCACCGGATAGACGCAGCCGATCTGCGCGATGACGAAGCACGACAACAGCGCGGGAATGGAAGCGAGCAGGAAGGAGAGGAAGATCGCGGGCCCCGTCGAAGCGGCAAGCTCTCCAGGAAGGATGAAAATAGAAGCGCCTACGACGTAGCCGACGAGCGTGGCCGCCGCGCCCCCGAGACCGATGCTGCGCTCGAGCTTCTGGCCTTCCATGGGTGCGCATCATACATCTCCCGGCATCTCCGGGGGCCGATGAGTTTGCATTATGATGCGCGCGTGCGTGTCGTTCTAATTTTTGGCCTCCTCCTTTTCGCGCCCGCTGCATATGCGAACGCCCGTGATCGCGTCGAGCTCTATACGGTAGGCGCCGGCGACGAGCTCTTCACCAAGTTCGGGCATGCTGCGATTTGTGTGATGGCGGACGATCTTCCTGCGGGGGGTCTCTGCTACAACTATGGCACCTCAGATTTCTCTCGCCCGATAGGCCTCGGCTGGGACGTCGTCCGAGGACAGGCCAAGTTCTGGGTGTCCGTTTCCGATGTGCTCTCGATGATGTTTTGGTTCCAGGAGCAGGATCGCACCGTCTATCGACAAGAGTTGCCGCTTTCGGACGAGCAAGTCGCCGACCTGAGGGCAACGCTCGCCCTCGACGCCCATCCCGAGAATCGGGAATATATCTACAACCACTTCCTCGACAACTGCTCGACGCGGCCGCGAGATTTGATCGACGAGGCCACGGGGGGCGAGCTCCGGCAAACGCGTATCGATAGTCCGCTCACCTATCGTGACTACGCGCGGGAAGGTTTAGCCGGTGCGCATTGGGCGCTCGTGCCCGCTGGGGATTTAGTCCTGGGCCGCTGGGTCGATCAAGAGCTCGACGCCTTCGAGGCGATGTTCATCCCGCGGGTGCTCCGTGCTGCGGTCGAAGAACGTTTCGCCGCGCGTCCGGAAGTCGTCTACGAGCGCGCGGCGCCTCTCGAGACTGCAAGCGTGTCGAGTATCTTGACGCGCTTCTGGCTCGTCGTCCTAGTGCTGTCGCTTGCGGCTTGGCTCTCCCGCAAGGGCGCCGCGCTCGCCGTAGTCCTCGTCGCGGTATTGGGGACATTGATTTGGGCCGGTGCCGTCGTCTCGCCATGGCCCGAGCTCCGCTTCAACGAGCTCGCGCTGATTTTGTTTCCAGCGGATCTCTGGCTCCTTAGGCGAAGCGCGTCGACGAGCTACGCGAAAGCTCGGCTCGCAATGCTGGGCGCCGTGGCGGTCCTAGCTGCAGTCGGCATCTTCGTCCAGCCAGTTTGGCCGTTCTGGGTTCTGGCGACCGGGGCGGTCGGCGCATGCTGGTGGCACCGCCGAAAGGATATACTCTTTGCTGTGAACAGGAGGTGAGCGATGGAACGACGCCTCTGTTTGCCGCCCTCGAACGCAATTGGGCGGCTCGAGCATCCTATGCTCACCCCCAAGAGCACCAGCAGCAGGAAGCACCCACCTCTCTCTCATGGAAGCGCTGCTCGACGCGGGAGCCGACCCGAACGTTCGCCTGAAGAAACACCTCTGGTATACCGAGTACACGTTCGGAGTTTTCGCGCGGCCGGGGTCAACTTCAAGGGCGCGACTCCGTTTTGGCGTGCGGCCTATGCGCTCGATGTCGATGCCATGCGCCTTTTGAAAAAGCATGGAGCGGATCCCAATATCCCGACGATCAAGCCTCCTCGGAGACGTCGGCGTGGCGGCGATAGCGGAGGTTTCTCGAAGAGTCTTTCAAAGACATTCAAGAGAGTTGTGCATTTCTTCCACATGGGCAACCCCGAAGTTCCCGTGGGTGGGCCGAGCATCTATCCCCTACATGCCGCCGCCGATGTTGGCTACGGGCAGTCCTTTGCCGGAAACGCCCACAGATATGTGCCGCGGAATTGGGTGCCAGCGGTGAAGTTCCTGATTGAGGAATGCGGCGGGGAAGTCGACATCAGAGACCAAAACGGCTACACGGCGCTTCACCACGCGGCGTCGCGGGGCGACAACGAGCTCGTCCTGTATCTCGTGGAACAGGGCGCCGATGTGACAGCGAAGAGCCGGAAGGGACAGACCACCGCCGATATGGCCAATGGTCCGATCGAGCGCGTTGTCCCGTTCCCTGAGACCATTGCATTGCTTACGAAGCTCGGCGCGAAGAACAACAACCGTTGTGTGTCGTGCTGATCTAGTTTCGTGAAGGTTCACCTCGTCGACGCTACCTACGAGCTCTTCCGCGCCTATTATGGCGCTCCCAAGAAGACGAACGTCGCCGGCCGAGAAATCGGCGCCGCGCTCGGACTCCTCCGAACTCTCCTCCTGATGCTTCGGGGCGAAGAGGTCACCCATGTCGGATGCGCCTTCGACCACGTCATCGAATCGTTTCGGAACGATCTCTTCGCCGGATATAAAACGGGCGCCGGCATCGAGCCCGAGCTTGCCGGCCAGTTCGAGCTCGCCGAAGAGGTGACGCGGGCTCTCGGACTCGTGACGTGGCCGATGGTCGAATTCGAAGCGGACGACGCCATGGCTACCGCCGCAGCGCGCTGGGCCGAGCACGACGGCGTCGAGCAAGTCGTTATCGCGTCACCGGACAAAGACCTCACGCAATGCGTCAGGGAAAACCACGTGGTGTGCTGGGATCGCCGCCGTCACATCGTTCTCGATGAAAAAGGCGTGCAAGAGAAATTCGGCGTTTCGCCTGCCAGCATCCCCGACTATCTCGCGCTCGTCGGGGATGCCGCGGACGGACTCCCGGGGATTTTCGGTTGGGGCAAGAAATCGACCGCGCAAGTTTTGGCGCGCTACGGGAGCATCGAATCGATCCCGGCGAACGCCGCCGATTGGGAGGTCAAGCCGCGTCGCGCCTACGATCTCGCGGCGAATCTCCGTCACGAGAAAGAGGAGGCACTTCTATACAGGAAGCTTGCGACACTTCGTGAAGATGTCCCGCTCGAAGAGAGCCTCGAAGATCTCGAATGGCGCGGTGCCTCGCGCAGGGAGATAGAAGTGCTTTCCCGCGAGCTCGCCGATGACGCGCTCGTCGAGAGGGTCCCTCGATTTCAGGATTGAGGGATCGCGTCAGCGAGAAGTTTGTCCAAGTGCTCCGGGTCGCCCTGGAGTGCTAAGCGCTGCATGTAATGGTGCACGCTCCGCACGCCGCCGAGCTCTTCCCCTCCGCCTGCGCGGCCTGGGCCACCGTGGACGAGATGCGGCATGACCACGCCGTGCCCCGTCGATTCGGGCGCCGACTTTGCGTTCATTACCATCAGACGGCCGTGATAGGGGGCAAGCCCAAACATCGTCTTCGCGATGAAATCCTCGTCTTCGCTGAAGATCGAGCCGACGAGGCTGCCGCCGCCTTTACGTGCGAGTGCTACGGCTTCGTCGACATCGCTGTAGGTCATGACGGTCGCGGCTGGGCCGAAGATTTCGACTTCATGGATGGCCGTGGCTTCTAGCGGTTTTTGGCACAGCAGAAGCACCGGCTCCATAAAAACACCTTGACGCGGCTCGAATTCCTTGCGGTTCGGATCGCCGTAGACGATCGCAGCTTCTCCGGTTAGCTTCGCCACGCCTTCGCGCGCAGCGCGGAGCGCCTCCTCGTCGACGAGCGGCCCCATGCGCACACCTTCCGTTTTCGGATCGCCGACCTGGATTTTAGCGAGACGCTCTTTCAGAGCGTCGACCACCACTTCGGCTTGTCCCTCGGCCACGATAACGCGCCGTATGGCGGTGCATTTCTGCCCTGCCTTTACCGTCATTTCTCGGACGACTTCTTTTGCGAAATAGTAGAAAGTCTCCGACCCGGGTGCGACGTCCGGTCCGAGAATGATGCAATTGAGCGAGTCCGCTTCGATGTTCACGCGCACCGCTTCGCGGACGATCGTCGGATGGGAGCGGATCTTCTGTGCTGTCGAAGCCGACCCCGTGAAAGCGACGACATCTTGACACGTCAAGTGATTGAACAAGTCACCGACCGAGCCGCTTATGAGTTGAAGCGCACCGTCGGGAACTATGCTGGAGTCGGTGAGGATCTCGACGATGCGAAAGGTCAGCCACGCGGAAGGCGATGCAGGCTTCACGATGCTGGGCATGCCAGCGAGAAAAGACGGCGCTAGCTTCTCGAGCATGCCCCAACACGGAAAGTTGTAGGCGTTTATCTGGACAGCGACGCCTTCGAGCGGTACGTAAATGTGACGGCCGACGAAGTTGCCCTCTTTCGACAGTCGCGCCGTCTCGCCGTCGACGAGAAAACCGGACGCTGGAAGTTTTTTCGTGCCGAGGCTCGCATAGAACACCAACGTGCCTACACCGCCATCCACGTCTAGGGCTGCATCCTTCTTCGTGGCGCCGTAGCTCGCCGCAATTTCGTTGAGCTCGTCCCTATGATCATTCAAAACGCCCGCCATTTTCTTGAGGATGGCCGCTCTTTCGGGGAAGGTCAGTTGCCGGAGCGCCGGCCCGCCTTTTTCGCGCCCAAAGGCGAGCATCGCTGCGAAATCGACACCCTCGCTCGAGAGATGGGCGATCTCCTCGCCGGTCACGGCATGCCGGAGAATCCGTGGGCGTCCACTGCTGTCCTGCCACTTTCCCGTGGCATAGCTCTTCAACGTGATCATTATGTCGTCCCGCTGGGCTTTCTAGGTTCTGGACATTGTAGCTTTGCGATCCGCTCGACTGCCGTCCACACGCGGAGAAGATTCTCCGAAAGGATTTTCTCCACGTCGTCCTCCGTGTAGCCGCGCTTCAGGAGCTCCTCGATGAGGCTTGAATAGTCGGAGACGTCTTTCAGCCCATCCGGTATCGAATCGCCGGATCCGTCGAATCCGGAGCCGATCCCGACATGGTCGATGCTGACGAGGTCCACAACGTGGTCGATATGATTCACGACGGCGCCGATCGTCGCATAGCGGATACCTTTCTCCCGACGAAATTTCCGTGCCATGCTTCGGCCCGTTACCGAGTTGATGCTGAAGCCCGGATCCTCGACATGGGCCCAAACGGGCTGCTCTCGTCGTTGAAGCTCGGTGCTGAGGAACGATCCACCGAAAGTAATATGGATAATCCCTCCCCCTTCAGCGAGCGTTCGGATCATCGCATCGTCCATATTTCTCTCCCAGCCCGGTGTGAATGGCGACACGACGAATGAGAGGCGATGACGGGCGCTTTGGACCGCTCGAGCACCTGGTAAAACGCATCGTCGGAAATGTGGGAGACGTCGATGATCATCCCCATGCGGTTCATCTCCGCCACGACGCCTCGGCCAAAAGGGCTCAGGCCTTTCCAAGGACGGTGTTGCGCGTAGGAAGAATCTCCGATTCGATTGGGGCGCGAGTGCACGAGCGTCACCATCCGCACTCCCCGCTTGTAGAAGTAATGCAGGTTTTCGAGGTCACTTCCAATCGGAGCTCCGTTCTCGATCGCGAGTGCTATGGCGATCGAGCCTTCAGCGAACGCGCCTCGAAGCTGTTCGGGTGACGTGACGAGCGTCAAGGCATCACTGCTCTTGATGATCGCGAGCATCTCGTCGACGCGGCGGTCGGCGACTTCTTTCGCGTCCCCGGCTTCCTGGTGGCGCGTGGGGACGAGCAGCTCCGCGAAGACGAGATCGAGACCGCCTCTCGCGCCCGAGGCACGTCGAACTCACCGGTATCGCTCCTGACGAGCACATCGGCGGCGTCGAGAGTGAGGCGATAGGACGTGAGGATATTCGCGTCCGCAATGAGAAAGCGATGCGCCAGATCGTCCGCCGTTTGAAGGCCGCGGGTGAGGGCGAGCGTTGCCAGAGCGGCGTTTTGCATGCACTCATGCTATTTTAACGCTACAGCTATAATCAAGCCGATGAAGCGCCTCGCCGTCAGTCTCGCGGTCTCTCGCCGCGACCGTCCCGAAGAGCTTCTTCTCGTCGAGCGCAGCCAAGAGCTCCGCTCCTTTGCTGGATTCCTGGCTTTTCCCGGTGGGACCCTCGACGCCGAGGACAAGAGCGTCCCGATTCGCGGGGTGCAAGACGGCTCGCTCGTGCCCTTCGTGGCCGCGGGTGCGCGAGAGCTCTTTGAAGAGACGGGGTTTTGGCTAGGACGGGGTGGCGCGCCGCCGTCCTCGGCTCAATTGCGCGAGGATCGCAAACGGCTTCTTGACGAGGACGTAACATTGGCTGCTCTTCTCGAGGAGAACGGACAGCATATCGACGCGTCCGACTTGACGCCTTTGTGCAAGATCATGACGCCGCCGTTCTCACCGGTCCGTTTCGACACGTGGTTCTTGCGTGTGCTCGTGCCTGAAGACGCCGAAGTCGATATATGGGAAGGAGAGCTCGTCGATGGCGCGTTCGTGGACCCAACTGCCGCCCACGAGCGGTGGCGGAAGGGAGAGATCCAAGTGGCTCCTCCCATGGTGATGATGCTCGAGCAGTGGTCGAAGGGACAGAAAGGGCTCCTCGAGCGTGTCCGGCGTCTCACTGAATCCTACGAGCGCGGGGCGCCACACCGTGTCTATTTCTCACCGGGGATTCTTCTCCTGCCGCTCCAAACCCAGACGCGGCCCCCGGCGACCCACACGAATACCTGCGTGGTGGGCGAAGAGTGCCTCTATGTCGTCGACCCGTCTCCCGTCGACGTCCGCGAGCAAGGGCGTCTTTGGGAATTCTTGGATGAATTGCTAAAGGAAGACCGCGTGCTCGAGGGTATCCTTCTCACGCACTACCACCCCGACCACGTTGGCGCGCTTCGCGAAATGCAACACCGCTTCGACGTCCCGGCCTACGCCCACGCGGATTGCATAAAGGAGCTTCCGGGGGCGCGCTTCGGAGCGCCTCTCGCGCATGGCGACGTGATCGATCTAAAAACGGGGCCCGACGGGAGCTCGGATTGGAAGCTCACGGTCTATCACGTGCCCGGACACGCTCGCGGACATCTGGCCTTTCAAGACTCGCGATACGGCGCAATTGTTGTAGGAGACCTCGTCTCGACGCTTTCGTCGATCCTTATCGATCCTCGCGATGGGCACCTGAAAACCTACTTGCGCTCGCTCGAGCTTCTCGAGTCGGTAACGGAGGGAACGCTCTACCCCGGCCACGGTCCGCCGGTGGCAGACGGCAAGAAAGTCATTCGTAAAACACTCGAGCATCGAGCCGAGCGTGAAGCTCAGCTCATGGCGGAGCTCGGTGAAGCTCCGCAGAGCTCGCGTGAGCTCGTCGGGAAGATCTATGCGGATGTGCCTACGAGCGTTCACGGGCTTGCCGAACGCTCGCTACTCTCGGGCCTCATCAAGCTCGAAGAGGAAGGCAAAGTCGTTCGCAGCGAGGCGGGTTTCGCGCTCGCTTCGACGTGACCGACTATAATCCGATCTCGGAGGCCTTCATGCGAAGAGCGTTGTCGCTCGCCTCGTTGACTCTGACGTTGTTGGCGCTAGCCCCTGCGGCGCGGACACAAGATGTCGATGTCAATGGAACGTGGTTTCGGAGCACCATCGAGGGAGATGATCCCGAAGAGAAGATCCAGCACGCGGTCAGAGGCTATATGGCGAAGGCGGGCCAACGCCGGGGCGCCAGGATAGCCATTGCCGAATCGCCCCAACTTCCCGGAATGGTCGCTCGAACGATCGACACGTTCATGCAGTATGCCGACGAGCTCTATATCGAGCTGGACTCGGACGAGCTCGTTGTGGATGACGGCGACGGCCGCATCCGTATTTACTATCTCGACGCAGAGAAGCACGAGCGGCAGCTTTCGAATGGTGTGCGTATCGAGACAGTGGCGACCCGCGTGGGCTTGAACATCACGATCGACCAAAAAGCCGACGACACCAAGGTCCTCGAGACCTACGTCTTTTCGAGCGATGGCGAGCGGCTCGAGCTCACCGTTCGCCTCGAGAACAAGCAGCTCAACGAGCCTCTGATCATCCGAAGCATCTACGAGCGCGAGTAGGCTCGCGACTCCCGTCGAGATCTCTTGACGGTGCCGAGAGTTGAGTTGTACTGTCGATGGTCGATATGTCGATGATCGATATAAAACTCACACCCGTCGAGACCGAGATTCTGCTGAGCCTCGTTGAAGAGGCGCGTCACGGTTACGGTATCAAGCTCGCAGTCGAAGAGCGTACCAATGGCCGCGTGAGACTCGGCTCGGGAACGCTCTATGTTGCGCTGCAGCGCCTCGAGAAGGCCGGCCTTCTGAAGGGGCTGACAGCCCTGAAAGCCCTGAAAGCCCAAAAATCGAAGACGCGCAAGCCCGGGCCCGGCACCGAAAAGCTCCGCCGGCGCCACTTCAAGCTGTCCGCCGATGGCCGCAGGGCGTTGAAACACGAGCTCTCCCATCTCGACGGGCTCCTGCGGCACGCCAAGTCCTTGAAATCGCTATGAAAAAAGTCTTCCAGGTTCTCTTGAACGCCTATCCGAGAACGTTTCGGGACCGGCACAAGGACGAGCTCTACGCGTTTTTCGAGGATCAACGCCGCGACCCGAGATACCGTGGTGGCGTCGGGACCCTCCGCTTCTGGTGGGATGTGGTTTTGGATGTGGCGTGGAGCGCGTTGCTGCTTCGATTCCGTGCCCGAAAGACTTCTTCCCCAAAGCAAAAAGGAGAGCTCACCATGGGCCGAGACATTCGCTACGCCGTCCGTCGACTGCTCCACGCAAAAGGCTTTGCGCTCGCCGCGTTGGTGACGCTCGCGCTCGGCATCGTCGCGAGCACCGAGATCTTCAGCGTGGTGCATGCCGTCATCATCAGCCCGCTCCCCTATCCCGACTCAGACCGCTTGGTGTCCATGTGGCATGCGGCGCCGGGAGCCAGCATCCCGCGGCTCGGGTTCTCGCTCGGAAGCTACGTGCACTATCGAGAGCTCAACCGGACCTTCGACGCGATTGCGGCCTATGAGCTGGCTGCGCTGAACATGACGGGTGATGGCGACCCTGAGCGTACGAACGCGGCTTATGTGACCGCGAGCTTCTTCGACTTGTTTCAGCCCCCCGTTCACGGCCGTGCCATCACTGAAGAAGACGACCAGCCCGGTGCGGAGGACGTGCTCGTCACTAGCCACCGTCTCTGGCAGCAACGCTTCGGCGCCCAGGACAGTGTTCTCGGTCAGAAGATCGTGCTCGACGGCGCTTCGTTTCGCGTCGTGGGCGTCATGCGCCCTGGTTTCGATGCTCCGACGCCACTGACAGACTTGTGGTTGCCGCGAAAGGTTGACCCCGAACGGGTGACTCTAGGCGGGTTCTCTCCGCTCGGGCTGGGTTTGCTCAAGCCTGGAATCTCGGTTGCCGAGGCGCAAGCCGACCTAGAAAGGTCTCGTGCCGCGCTTCGAGGAACGTTTCCCGGGGCGGTCTTTCAGCGTCATCGTCGGACAAGCAGGTATGACGCCGAGGCTGACCTTGTTGAAGGAAGAGGTCGTGGGCGATGTGGAGAGCATGCGCTTCATTCTTCTCGGGACGGTGGGGCTCGTGCTCCTACTCGCTTGCGCCAATGTCGCGAACCTCTTCATCGTGCGCGCCGAAGGGCGACGGCGTGAAGTGGCGATCCACACCGTGCTCGGAGCCGGGCGCTCCCGGGTCGTACGCCAGTTCCTGACCGAGAGCCTGCTGCTCGCCGGCGCCGGAGGCGCTTTCGGCGTGGGGCTCGCACATATTGCGGTTGATGGCTTGGTCGCGCTCGGGCTGCGCAACATCCCGCGGCTTCACGAAATCGCGGTAAACTCCACGGCCTTCGGCTTCGCCGCGATCGCGTCCGTTCTAGTGGGCCTCGCCTTTGGCGCCATCGCGGTGGCGCGTTTTAGTTGCGTGAATCTCGCGACGTCGTTGAAAGATGGCAGCCGCGGCTCGACGGTTGGCCGTGAACGCTACCGCTCCCTTCTCGCGATCTTCCAAGTCGCACTCGCCCTCATGCTGCTCGTCTGCGCGGGCCTAATAGTGCGGAGCTTCTTGTATCTCAAGAGCGTCGATCCCGGCTTCGACGAGCGAGGTGTCTTAAACTTCCGCATATCGCTTCCGGATCGAGACTATCCCAGCCGCGGCCACACTGCGCGTTTCCAGCAGCAGCTCATCGAGCGATTGTCCTCCGTCGCAGGCGTTCTCGCCGTGGGCGCGACGAATTGTCTTCCGCTCTCCGGGTGCCGTAGCCTCGCTCACGTGCGACAGAGGGAATGGAGCGCTCGCCCGACGAGCTCCCGCCGCCAGCCCATACGCGCGGCGTGACAGACGGCTACTTCGAAGCGATGGGCATGCGGCTCATCGAGGGACGCTTCATCGAACGGCGCGATCACGAGGACGTGAGGGCGTCGTCGTTGTGAGCAAGGCTTTGGCGGAGGCGTGGTGGCCTGGCGAGAGTGCGCTCGGCAAAGGCATCTACCCGGGCATCGAAGACCCGCCTCCGTGGTACCGCATCGTGGGGGTGGTAGCGGACGTGCCCACCAATCGTCTCACCGGCAAGCGGGAAGAAATCGTCTACGAGCCCATGATCGGACGCGACGAGAGCGTCCACGTGCCGCGCTCCATGTCCTTCGCTGTGAAAGTCAGCGGCCATCCCGAAGACTGGGCGTCTGCCATACGCTCGGAAGTAGCAGCGCGCGACCCGAATCTTCCGATCGCCGAAGTGCGCACGCTCGAGGCACTCGTTGCGTGCACTTGACTTCCGTGTACTGCCGACTGCAGACGCATCGCAGACGTCGGAAGCGCTGCAGCTGAGGGCTTCGCGCGGTCAGGCGACTGGATTCTCTTGAGCGCCGGAGCCAAGGAATCTTCATCGCGCTCACTCCGATGTCTTCCGCTTCCCGATTGCCGAGGAGTCTCAACGGCCAAAGGCGGCTTCGGAGGTTGGCGGGGAGAGAGGCCCTATAGCCCATTGCTTTTCCGTTGGCCGCGCACAAAGCTGTTGATGGAGCGCTGCGGGGCGATTTCGAACGCGAATTTCGGTGCAAAGAGTGTAGGACGCATGAGGGTGGTGGTTTTCAGGCGAGGGTCAGGTGAGAATAGTGCTAGAACGCTGGTGTCAAATAAACCGGTGACGTTCACAGCCGGCCAACTCGCCCAGTAGTTTTCGATCGTAGCGGAAGAAGATTCTCAATCGTTTGGGGATCGTGAAAACCACTTGGCGGTGAGGGACATCTTCCAGCAGCTGTTCGCCGGCCCAATGCGCCCATATGAGCTCACGCTTTTTGTGGGAACTAACGGGCACGAGGATGTCGTGGACCTGCTGCTCCAACAGGAGCGGACCCGAACGTCGAGGACGTATCGACGCGGCTGACGGTGCAAGGCGTGCGTGCCCAGCCGATGCCATCGCCCGTGTTTTGGCGAAACAAAAAGACAAGCTGAAGAGCTACGTCAAGCTTGAGTTCAAGATCTCGCAGGCGAGCGGGATCTTCGTGGATCGGCGCAAGCTCAAGAAGATCGTCGACGGTGTGGACGTCGCCATCACCCGCAGCGATTTCGCGGCGACCGACACCTTGCTGGCGCCTCTCGGAGAAACCTCTTTTCGAGGCTCCTCGCATCCTCCCCGAACTCGTTGGCCCTCAAGGGCGGCATCAACGCCATTCGACCCCAGACGCTTGCTCGCGGGCTTGTCGGCGCCAGCAACGCTCGGGACGGCGCTCGCGCTTGTCAAGAAGAGCACCGGAACGCTCCCTGAACCGTCAGAGACCGGCGGTGGGCATGGCCTCGTGAGGTGGGCGGTCGTCGAGGCCAGGGGAGAGGACGCGGGCGGCCCGTGGGCTCGGAAGATAGAGGAGTTCGAGGTCGTCCACACCGAACTGCACCACGGCACCGACGATCGCTCCATCGATGACACCAGGGAATGGCGCACCTGAACCTGAACATGCCGGCCAGCAGCTCCAGCGCGACAATCTAATAATGTTGTTCTCCTGGAAGAAGCGCGATGGGCTCCGCGCTATCGCGGAGTGTGTGGTACAAATGGCTCTTGTGACGAGAATCAAAAATGCGGGCCTGGCCCCTTTGATCTTTCTGTGGTCTGCCGCTTTGTCGGCGGAGCCTTCGACGGTCCGCATGGAGTCGCGAACGTTTCCGGACGCCCTCGTTTGGGACTCGAACTACACGGCCCTTTTGGCCGCGTCGGACGGACGGGTTTATGTCGGATTGAACCAGCACGGCAAGGGGGCGACGGTCGCCGTCTATGACCCGGTCACCGACACGATGAAGACCCTAGGCGATATGAACTTGATCGCGGGCCAGCCCAACGTCCGGGTCGAGCCTCAAGCGAAAGTGCATACGCAGATCGTCGAAGGAGCCGATGGGAGCATCTATTTCGGGACTCATCTGTCTGCCTTCTTCAAGTTCGCGAAATTTACCAGCGAAGAGGCTTATCCGGGCGGACACTGGATGCTCTATGACCCGCGCGCGGACCGCGTGCGGGATCTCGGGATCGCCAGAAACGGCAATGGCCTATTGACGATGACGATGGATCCTGAGCGAAACCGGCTCTACGCCGTAACGTACCCGCAAGGGCACTTCCTCCGTTACGACATCGACACGCGCAGGACGACGGATATGGGGCAGGTTCAGAACTGGGACGCTATCGGCCGCACTCTTGCCGTGGATGACCTGGGGCGCGTTTACGGACCGTGGGGTCGCGGACGGCTGTGGCGCTACGACCCCGAGACCGACACCATCGAGAATCTCCTCGTGCAGCTGCCGGGGCGCGAAGTCGGCGTGCCCATCCATCGCGCTTATTGGGAGACAGAACAGACGTTCACGGCTGTCGCCCATTCCGACGATCGCAAACTCATCTACTTTCTCGAGACGGGCAGCTCCAATCTTGTCGAATACGATCCCCATGACGGCCCGGAAGGCAGCATGCGGTTTCTTGCCCAGCTGAGCGCGGACCGCTATCTCGGCAAGCGCGACGTGCCGTACGCGATGATCTCGTTTACACGGGGAGCGGATAATGTGATCTACTATGCCGCCAACTCGGCCGTAGGTGATGAAGAAGGAAACCCCTATTGGGGAGGCGGGATGTCGGCCGGTCTGGTGACCTATGATTTGAACACGGGGGAGCGTCAAGACCGCGGTCTCATCCGTACCGAGGACGAGCGCGTGGTGGTGCATCCTAACGCCGCGAGCGCGGCACCGGACGGCACGATCTACTTCGTCGCCCACGTGCTCGAGCCCGAGGCAGAGGCTAGGGACATATCCAACCTGCCCGCGGACCTCGTCCTCGAGAAGGAACCGGAGCACAAGAAGAAACTCTACCAGCGGAGCTACACGATGCGGCTTCTGATTTATCGCCCGCGAACGCAAGGCCGATGAAGCCTCTCGCACCTATGGGCGTTTTCGCCATGTTGGTTTTCAGCGGTGGCGGTGTGTCTGCCGCCCAGCAGACGAGCACGGTCACGGCAAACCAGCTGCGGCTCGACCTGCGTTTCATAGGCCATCCTCCAGAGGATGTGATCCCGCCAGGAGAGAGTGCGATTACCTCGCTCGTCATTGGCGCCGATGGTGCGCTCTATGGCGGCACGTCCGGAAAAAAGGCGCATTTGTTCCGACTCGACCCCGAGTGGGGCCACGTTTTTCCCCTCGGCCACCTGCCCGGTGAGGAGAGCATCTTCCACAGCCTGGCCGCTCGGTCCGACGGCTCGATCTATATCGGCACGTCTCTCGTGAATATCGGTCGTGTCGAAGACCGCGGACAGGACGTGCTCGCCCGATACGAGGGCTACGCAGGCGGCCACATCTATCGATTCGATCCGGCAGCGGAGCTCGCCAGTCGCCAACGCATGCAGCATCCGCAGCCCGACCAGGCACTCGGTTTTTACCAAGATCTCGGAATCCCCGTTCCCGGACAAGCCATCGTCTGTCTGGTGATGAACGGCGACGAGCTCTACGGGGTGACGTTCCCAGGAGGGAACTTCTTCGTCGCCGATCCCACAACTGGCGAGGCCGAGGACAAGGGACCGATTGCGGGCCCCCCATTGAACGAAGAGCCGTTCCGCAGCATACCGCGCGCACTCGTTATCGACGAGGCTGGTCGCGTTTGGGGTGCGGGGGATTACGGGGCCCTCTTTCACTACGACCCCGAGTCTCGGGAGATCGTGCATCATCCGGGTCTTCGTCTTCCGAGCGAGCTGGGCCGGGAGTTCAAGACCATTCTCGATGCGATGGTGCCTGGTCCTGAGGACGTTCTGTATGGCGGGACATCGGATGGTTTCGTGTTTAGCTTCGATCCCTCGTCATCGAAGGTCACGAACCTTGGCAAACCCATGTCGCAGTATCGCGTGCGCGGTCTGGCGTTCAGCAAGGATGGCGACCTCTACGGCATCGGCGGAGCCGAAGGCGGCGCGGCGCGATTATTCGTCTATCGAACCGCCGAAGGCGGGTTCGAGAACCTGGGCCTTCTGGACGTCAACCGGTCTCCTTTTTACGCCTGGCTCGCTTTCGAAGCTGACGCGATGGTAACGGGTATGGATGGAACCATCTTCATTGGCGAATCCGGTCGCCTCTCACATCTTTATCTGCTCTATCCGTGGAAGTGACCGAGGTTATCGCGGAGAAAGTGCTTTCCGGGAGCACCATGCCGATCGTGAGTATCAACCCCGCCAATGGCGAGACCATCGAGCAATACGAAGAGATGTCGACGGAGCAGGTCGATGCCATTATCGACCAGTGTCACCAGGCGTTTCTCGACTGGCGTGATGTCCCCTTCGCCGAGCGGAGGCGGAGAAATGCGGCTGGGTGTGCGACTACTACGCCGATAACGCCGAGACCTTCCTCGCGTCACAGGCTGTGAAAACCGATGCCTCGAAGAGCTTCGTTGCGTTCGAGCCCATCGGGGCGGTGCTGGCCGTCATGCCCTGGAACTTTCCTTTCTGGCAAGTCCTGCGCTTTGCCGCCCCGGCCCTGATGGCCGGCAACGCCGGCCTTTTGAAGCATTCTTCCAACGTCATGGGGTGTGCTCTAGCGATCGAAGACGTTTTTCGAAAAGCCGGGTTTCCGGAACATCTCTTCCGAACGCTCGTTATAGGCGGGCGCAAGGTCGCTGCTGTGATCGAGAGCGCGAAGGTGATGGCCGTGACGCTCACGGGCAGCACGCCGGCGGGTCAAGCGGTCGCCTCCAAGGCGGGCGCGATGCTGAAGAAGACGGTTCTCGAGCTCGGCGGGAGCGATCCTTACGTCATTCTCGCAGACGCGGATCTCGACAAAGCGGTAGACATGTGCGTCACTAGCCGGCTCATCAATAGCGGCCAGAGCTGTATCGCTGCCAAGCGTTTCATCGTCCTCGAGAAGCAAAAAAACGATTTCTAAAAACGCTTTGTCGAACTCATGAAAGCAAAGAAGATGGGCGATCCGATGGAAGAGGATACCGACGTCGGTCCGCAGGCACGCGAAGGTCTCCGCGACGAGCTTCACGAACAAGTGAAGGGGAGTCTAGAGCAAGGCGCTCGCCTGCTGCTCGGAGGAGAGGTTCCGGAGAGTTCTACCCTCCCACGGTGTTGAGCGACGTTCGAAAGGGCATGCCCGCCTACGATGAGGAGCTCTTTGGTCCGGTGGCGGCCATCATTCCCGTGGAAGGCGAGGACGAAGCGATTCGGGTCGCCAACGACACCGTCTTCGGCCTCGGAGCCGCGGTCTTCACCGAGGACGTCGAACGAGGCGAAGAGATCGCCACGAAGCGACTTCATGCGGGTGCTTGTTTCGTGAATAACTTCGTCAAGTCCGATTCGCGCCATCCGTGTGGTGGGATCAAAGAATCCGGATATGGACGTGAGCTCGCCGACTTCGGCATCCGGGAATTCGTGAACATCAAGACGGTCTACGTGAAGTGACGCCGCCCGGGAGCTCACCGAGCTGAAGGCTAGGCTCGAGGGGCTGTCTCGGGAGCTCGATAAAGCGCGCAAGGAAGTCGGCCTGCGTGACCAGCGCATTGCCGCAACCGTAAAAAAGGCGACGTCCCCTCGAGTCGCGGATCCATCGAAGAAAAAAGCACCTCTTTGAGCTGGCAAACGATCCGCTCGCCGAGATCCCAGTAGAATAGGCTGATGCTCCGAAGCGCTGTTTGGCTGCTTTCACTGCTTGTTGCGTCCCAAGATTGGCCCCAACATTTGGGCCCCACTCGCGACGGCGTGTACGCCGGCGGGCTAGTTTCAAAAGCCGCGCCCCATCTCGTGTGGAAAATGGATGTAGGCCAGGGTTTCAGTGCGCCCGTGGTCAAAGGTGGGTGGCTCATCCTCTTTCACCGTGTCGACAACGGAGAGCGCGTTGATGCTCTCGATGCGGAAACAGGTGAGCTTCTCTGGTCTTCCGACTATGCCACTGCCTATCGCGACGATTTCGGCTTCGATGAGGGACCGCGGGCGACGCCCACTATTGCCGGAGGCAGAGTGTTCACCTTTGGTGCTCAGGGCATCCTGCAAGCGCTCAATTTCGAGACGGGTAAGAAGATTTGGAGTGTCGATACGCGTGCGCGTTTCGGCGTGCGCAAAGGCTGGTTTGGGGCCGCGTCGTCCTCTCTCGTCGTCGAGGACAAGCTGCTCCATAACGTGGGAGGCCGCGACGGAGCAGGCATCGTGGCGTTCGACACCGCGTCTGGAAAGATCTTGTGGCAGGCCACGAATGACGAAGTGAGCTACTCATCGCCAACCCGCACGGGCTCGGACAGCGTGTTTTTCACCAGGAGCGGTCTCGTGGTTCTCGACATCGACTCCGGTGCCGTCCGCTACGAGAAGCGCTGGCGCGCGCGCTCGAATGCTTCCGTAAACGGGGCCACGCCTCTCGTCATTGGTGACATCGACATCGACGTCGTTTTTATTTCGGCCAGCTACGGCACTGGCGCGAGTGCTTTGAAGATGAGTACCGAAGGTCTCGAAGAGCTGTGGTCTTCCGACGACGCGCTCTCCAACCACTATGCAACGGCGGTCCATCGCGATGGTGTCCTCTACGGCTTTCACGGCCGGCAGGAATACGGTCAAGCCTTTCGCGCCATCGATTTGACATCCGGCAAAGTTCATTGGAGTGTCGACCGGTTCATGGCCGGGACGGTCACCCTGAGCGGTAATCGTCTCGTCATCCTACGCGAGTCAGGTGAGCTCGTCATTGCAGAAGCGAGCCCCGAGGCGTTCCGCGTGCTCGGACGCGCCGAGCTTCTGCCGGGTGTCGTCCGAGCCTATCCCGCCCTAGCGAACGGTCACCTATACGTCCGCAACGAACGAACGCTAGCCTGCTTCAAGCTAGAGCAGGAATAGAGCGTCGCCCAGCTAGACGGCATCTTTGCACGATGCTGCTCTTTCACCACTGGCGCACTTCGTCAGACCGATCGATCAACCAAGATTCAATAATGCGAACGAGCTCAGGGTCGCCGATGCCCCACCGCGCTAAGTATCGTTCGGGACGCGATTGCCCGCGATCCACACGGAATCGATGCTGTGCAAATTCTTGATATCGGCCAGCGGATCGTCGTCGAGCACGATAAAGTCGGCCCACTTGCCGGCTTCGAGCGTGCCGATATCGGTGAAGCCCAAACACTGCGCCGCGTCCCCCGTCGCCGACATGATAATTTGTTTCGGCGTCAATCCCGCTTCCGCCATCATGTCGAACTCCATGTGCTCGAAGTAGCCTTGGAAACGGCCGGCAGGGCCCGTGTCGGTTCCGAACGCGACCGTGGTGCCGCCATCCGCGACTTTCTTGAGGTTCGCCATCGCGACTTCGAGAGCCTTCTTGTACGCGGCGGGAGCGGGACTATCCTTCACGCCCTGCATGCGTTCCGGATCCTTTAGCAGCTCGAGCACGGCGGGGTCGGCGTCGGTGAGAAAGAACGGGTCCTCGAAGAACTCCGGCACATCCTCATAGACGTAAGTCGAAACTTCGCGCGTCAAGGTCGGGCAGTAGCAGACGTTCTTGTCTTTCATCATCGAGATGACTTCGTCATCGACGTCGAGATCTCGGATGCTGTGAGCGACGAAATCGGTCCCAGCTTCGAGAAGGCCCTTGGCATCCTCGAGGTAGAAAAGGTGCGAAGCGACTTTGAGTCCCTTTGCGTGGGCGGCCTCGATGACGGCGGCATAGATCTCGGGGGACATCTTCGTGCTCGCGCCGAGATTATCGTCGACACGAATCTTGATGAAGTCGACGCCCATGGAGGCGTTCGCCTCCACGGCGGCCAGGACCTCTTCCACACTCTCGCCCGTCACGACCGCGCCTGCGACCGTAATCCGTGCGCGATCGAGGCTCGCATCTTCGGCGTCCCGGAGACGGACCGCCTCTTCGCCGTCGCCTCCTAGCGAGTTCACGGCGGTGATGCCGTAGCGCGCATAAAGTCCGAGCTGCCGGAGCAGGTTCTCTTCGTTGTAATGGCCACCCTCGAGCCCGAGAACGTCGCTAACGTGGCCGTGCGTATTGATGAGGCCGGGGATGGCGGTTTTGCCAGCGATGTCGACGCGCTCCGCGCCCGCGGGGATCTCGACCGCATCGGCCGCGCCCGCAGCGACGATACGTCCGTCCCGGACGACGATGACCGCGTTCGAGATAGGGTCCGAGCCCGTACCGTCGAAAAGCGTTGCTCCGACGAAGGCTTTGCTTCCATCGGGGGTGACCGTTTCTACGGTCGCGCAAGCCGCGGCCAGAAGTCCGCATACAAGGAGTACCCACAAAGTGTTTCTCATGACATGCCCTCCTGAGGCGGGCACTCTACACCAGTAGCACCCCAATGGGCCACCTACTCTTCAAAACGGGCTAGAAGCGTACGGCTGCTGGCTCTCCCAGCTACAATAGCGGCCTATGGTCTATCTGCACGTAACGTTTCATCTCGACGTGCAGGACGTCGAGCGGTTCGAGACCTTCTACGCCGAAGAGTTCTACCCCGTGATCCAAAGGCATGGCTTCGAAGCGGTCTGGATTTCCAAGACCCTCGTGGGCGTTGCCGGGGAGTTCACGGAGATCTGGAGGGTTCGCGACCTTCAGGACTACGAGCGCGACTCACTGGCCTGTAACGTTCTCGCGCTCGGTGATGAAAAGCTTCTCACGATTGTGAAGAACGGAAAAACGAATGCGCGCCTCGAGAAGGAAGGCTTCGAAGTGCTGACCTATGAAGCTTCGGAAATCAGCGCGAACGGCTCGGGTGGACCGACTTGCCTGACGCGTCCCATTTGGCGAGGCTGAGGCCCCTGAGATATGTCCAAATCTGTGAAAATCGTAATCGTGCTTCTCGTTCTCGGCGTTATGGGCTATATAGTGACGTCGTCGATAGCGACCTCCAAGCTCAGCTGCGAAGTGTGCATCGATTTCAAAGGACGAAAATCCTGCCGCACCGCGCGCGGACCGACGAGCGAAGAAGCCATTCAGACCGCGCTCAACAATGCTTGCGCTCAGGTCGTGAGCGGCCGCACGGAGAACATCTTGTGCGGTGGTAGCGCGCCCTCCACCGTCGCCTGTAGCGACGAATAGATCTCAGGCCCTCCTGCCATAACGGTGTCAGCAAACGTGCAAGCATCGCACTCTCCTGACACAAGGCTGTCAGGAGCCTCGGTGCATGCTGCCCTTCGAGTCCGACGCGACGCGATGGGCGCGCCGCGTTTGATGACAAGGAGACATCTAATGCAGCATCCAGTTGTTTGGGTCGAGATTATGGGCGAGAAAGGTGAGCGCTTGCAGTCGTTCTACAGCAAGCTTTTCGGGTGGAAGATCGATGCTTCGAACCCGATGAAGTACGGGATGGTCGAGACCGTGAACGGCCAAGGCATTCCCGGTGGCGTCGGCCAGCTCGGCGACCAGCCCTGGCCCAAAGTCACCTTCTACGTGTCGACGGAGTCTGTGAATGCGTCGCTCGAGCAAGCCGAAAAGCTCGGAGGCAAAGTTTTGACGCAGCGCACCGCATTGCCGGACGGCCCGGTTATCGGAATTTTTACGGATGTCGAGGGCAACGCCATCGGTCTCGTGGAGGAGAGCGCCTAGAGAGTCGAAGCTTCGAAGCTCTGCCTTTCTCGGTGCTTCTGCCGTACCATAGCCGGTGTTGTGAGACGCGCCGATCGACTCTTCTAGATCATCCAACTGCTTCGCGGCCGGAGGCGGGCCGTCACCGCTTCCTGGCTCGCGGAGCAGCTTTCCGTTTCCGAGCGTACGGTCTACCGCGATATCCGGGACCTCATGGTCGCGGGTACACCCATCGCGGGCGAAGCCGGCGTCGGCTACACGATACGCCGGGACTACGATCTTCCTCCCCTCGTGTTCGACGCCGAGGAGCTCGAAGCCCTCATTCTAGGTGCTCGGCTCGTGGGCGCCTTTGGCGACGAATCTCTCGTGGGCCCTGCGCGCTCCGCCATCTCGAAAGTCGAAGCGGTGTTGCCGCAGCGTCTGAAAGTCGGCGTGCTTCGCCCCGCCCTCTATGCGCCGCGCACGTACGGAGCCGAGATGCGTGCTCAGGCGCTCGGCACCGTGCGTGCGGCCTTGACGGAGAAGCGCAAGCTGAAGCTTCGATACCAAGAGAAGATGAAGAAGAATCCGACCGCACGATCCTTCCCTTGGGCGCGTTTTTTTGGGGGCGAAGCTGGACGCTTGCCGCGTGGTGCGAGCTCCGAAACGACTTTCGCAACTTTCGGCTCGATCGGGTACTCGAGCTTCGGACGCTGGACGAAACGTTCACCGACGAGCCGGTTTCAACTAATTCCTTGACATCCTCGGTCATCTTCCTTCCACGTGTAAGAGGTTTGTCTTCTTTCTCAAGACCCGGAGGACCAGGTAGAGCAGCACTCCGATGGAGAAAAACACAACCCAAAATGGACCAGGAACGAAGCTACCGGAACGAAAGAGGCCTTGGACAGCCGCGAAAAATGTAAAGGCCGCGACGAGACCAAAAAACCCTGCATACTCCCGTTGAAGGACATTTTTGAGTGAGAACGGGAGCGACGCAGGAACCCATCGGCGAAACCTGAGCACAATCGCGGGTGTCTGCTTTGCCCATTGTATGAACGCATTCCCATGTTTTCGTTCGAGGAATACCTCCTCAGCGTACATGATACGTTCGTAATAGATAAAGAAAACCAGAGTGGCCGAGAGAACAAACCACCAGGTCTGAATGAAGAAAAACACGCCCAAAAACATCAAGAAGTTTCCGAGATAAAGGGGATGGCGTACAATCGAATACATTCCGGTTGTGTTCAAGGTGTCCGCGATCTGTTCGTCGGTACTTCGTCGCGACGTTCCTTTGGGAACATATCCAATCGTTAGACAACGGATGAGAAACCCCGAAAAAGATACAACCATGCAGAGCGCAATAAAAGCGTACTCGGCGCGTTCGCCAAATCGGGCGCCGATCCCGTCGTCAACGATTAGGCCAACGACAGCAAACGGAAAAAGCGGGAGCGGAAGGTAGCTCCTCCAACGGAAGAGCCAGGTCCCCTGGTCGGCAAACTCCTCTTTTAATGCCATCGTGAGATCAAGATGTGAGGGTGTTCAGTTGGGAGATCGCTTTGACTTTGTAGACCTCGTCCATGTCACCAGCCTCTAGGGCCTCGACGACGACGTAGCGGCCGAGCTTGGTGCCGGGGGCGAGTGTCATGCGTTCGTCATTGGCCTAATGGACTAAAGAAGAGAATATTAGCAGAATTTTTCCCCCCTGTGGAGCGCCGGCTGCTCTGGGCTGTTTGCGTGGAGGGAAGACCTCGGGAACACGCCCCGGAAAGCCTGCACTGAATGAGATTGCAGATGAGCTCGGCCTAAAATCGCAACAGATAGCCGTTTATATCCCGAGGGCCACGCGACAACGACTGCACGATACGCAAATAGAGCCAGCTCGTCCCGCCGCGGACCGCGGTGTGCGCGAGAAGGCTTCCGTCCGGAGAAAGCGCGACCTGCGTGCGCAAGCCCGGCTCCATACGTTCTGGTCGCCGAGACCGATCTGAAAATACTGGGTGGATGGACGGGCGGCCGCGCGGCAGAACTCGAGGCGTCGCTCTCGAGCTCTGGCTTCACTCCGCATCGTAGATCGCGTCTGCCGTGATGGTGACGTTTCGGGGCGTATTGATGACGACCGCCGTGCCCGAGAACATCGTTTTGAGATGGAATAGTGTTTGCAGCTGGCTCCTATTGGGCATGCTATGATTCGCGGCCATGCGGGTCATTGGCGTCCTCCTACTTAGCGTCTTCTGCGCTTCCTCGTTGTCGGCTTGGGATCGGTTTGGGCATATGCTCGTGTGTGCGGTGACTTGGGAGCAAATGGAAGACAAGACGCGGTCGGCGGCGGTCGAGCTTTTGGAGAGCGCGCCGTCGGATGCGGGGCTCGCGCTACGCGCGCTCTCGCCGCGGGAATTGTTCCTGCAAGCTGGGTACTGGCCTGATGTGGTCCGCGACGAAGCGTGGCCAGCGCGCAAAGAAGCGTACGACCGGCCGATCTGGCACTACGTCAATCACTTTTGGCGTGATGACGGTGAGACGCTTCCTGAGAAAGGGACGCTGGGCGAGCTTCTCGAGCGCCTGGAATTGCTTGGGCGCGGGGTCGAGAACGGGGTCGCGGTCGCATGGCTTCTTCATCTTGTGGGCGATGTTCATCAACCTCTACATTCGAGCGGGCGCGTGACGGCTCGGGAGCCAAAAGGCGATCGGGGTGGCAACGACTTTGAGCTCGATGACCCCGAGGTCTGGAACCTTCACGCCTATTGGGACACCATCTTGAAACGCACCCATCGCAAGAGGCACAGCGAGGGCTCCGCCGCGTGGGTGTCGCGGGTGGCGGAGGAGCTGATGGCGTTACATCCACCGCAATCGCTCCGCGACGCGATCGCCGTCGAGGACTTCGAGGCGTGGTCGAACGCCTCCGCCGAGATTGCGATGACGCGCGCCTATCCTGAATATCTGAGTCGGGACGCCGCGCCGCCGGCCCGTTATGAGGGCGAGGTCTCGGAAATCGCTTCGAAGCAGGTTGCGCTTGCGGGCTATCGGCTCGCGCGTCTTCTCGATGACCTCCTCCAGTAAGCAGCTCGACCTATGGCCTAGCCCTCCGCTCGTCAAGCTCGCTGCGGAAGGCGGCTCGGAATATCTAGATATGAAATCGTCGGAGCGCCTTGCCAGCATCAAAAATAACCTCGCAATTTACCGACAGGATTAGCGGGTTCAAGCACTAGAACAATGGCAGTTGCGAGTCTGTCTTGCCTCCGTCGAGGCGAACTGTCTCGGGCTCGCGGCCTTCGCGAATCACCCACCCCTCGACGACTCGCTCCGGGAAAACGGTGGCCGCCGCGCGCAGCTTTGGCTCGATGTCGCGTCCGGAGCGAGCCAGCACCGTCACCTGATGGCGGCTCACGATCAAGCAGCCGATCCTACCGCGGCTAATATGACGCTCGTGAACGATCGAGAACGGTACGCCGTAGTGCACGCTTCCCGTCGCCAATAGCGCCGCGACATCCTCTCGCTCGAGCAGCTTACGGTAGGACGCAGTATCTTCGTCGGCCAGTTGCACAACCGCTGCCGCTTCGGTAGTTTTTAACGGCCCCAAGCGGAGCTCACGGGCGGGTTCGGGACGCTCTTCGTGATACGTCCGCTCGCTCGGTCGCAGCACCCGGAGGGTGTGCGCTCCCCAAGGGACTGTGCGGTCTTCGGTATCGAGGGCTTGTTGCAGTGCCTCGCGAAAGCTCGAAGGCAGCAGACGCACGAAGCTCCGGTCCGTTTGCGCTTCGTCGCTCTGAACCGTCGATAGCACCAAGTTGCGGCGCGCGCGCGTCAGGGCCACATATAGGAGCCGCTTCTCTTCTTCCTCGACACGGTTGGGGAGGTCTTCGGCGGGCTCCATCGCGGCGAGTGCGCTCACTTCGACTCGTCCGTCGGGAAGCTCGCGGATGCGCGGCAGCGATGTGTCTTGGCGTGTGCGCTGATGCATGTTGACGAGAAAAACGGTATCGAACTCGAGCCCTTTGGCCGCGTGCACCGTCATGAGGTTCACCGCGTCGACGGCGTCGAGCACGGCGGGGGATTCCTCTTCGGTCGACGCGCTCGCGAGGTAGTCCGCGAGACGCGATAGCGTGAGATAGCCGCGGTTCTCCGCGCGCCGGATCATTCCCAACACTTTCTTGAGGTTCTGGAAGCTCTGCTCGTCATCCCGGAACCACGCGGCGTAGTCGGCGTCGTCCAGGATGTGGGTGAGAAGGTCCGCGGGCGGCATGCGGTCCACGAGCGCAACCCATCGCGGCACGCAGGCACCGGCGCGGAGGACCGCGTTGCGATCGTCCTCGGTTAGCAGAAGCGACGTGTCGAGCGCCGCGCCCGCGAGCCACCGCGCGATAGAAGCCTTCCGACCCGTGGCGACGCGCATCAGGCCGTCGTCGGAGATCCAGATAAAGCGCGAGCGAGCAAGCTCCGCCGCGCGGAGCTCCGAAGCGGGCTCCGCTAGGTAGCGGACGAGGGCGCCAATATCGCGCACTTCGGCGGAATCGAAAAAGCCGAGCCCACGATAAACATAGGCCGGGACGCCTCTCGCGACGAGCGCTTGTTGATAGATGCGGTACGAAGAGCGGCTTCGAAATAAAATGGCGATGTCTTTCGGCCGCCGGCCTTCCTCGGTGATGACGCGTACGATTTCATCGGCGACGGCGCTCGCCACGTTCGGAAGATCCGTCGCGACGGCAAGCGCTATGGGCCGCTTCGCGCTGTCGACATCCGAAACTGGGAAGTGGTCGCCCTCCCGATATTGAAACGACCAGTCGAGATCGCCGCGCACTTTGGGGACCTCGTCGAACAGATCGTTCAGAAAAGACAGGAGCTCTCCGCTCGCGCGGAAGCTCGTTCGAAGGGTCAGCCGCTGTCCGCCCCCGTGGCGGATCTTGAGCAGATGGCGCGAAGCTTTTTCCAGGACTTCCACCCGCGCGTCGCGCCAGCCATAGATGGATTGTTTTTGGTCGCCCACGATGAACAGACTCGGCTCACATATGCGTCCGGTGCCGTCTCCCTCGGCTTGCTCCGACAAAATGGCATCTTGCACGAGACCCTGACCTTCGCCCCAGCTCTCGATGAGCGCTTTCACGAGCCGCCACTGCACGTCGTTCGTATCTTGGAACTCGTCTATGAGAAGGTGGTGGTAACGCGATTCGAGACGGAAGCGGCTCTGCGCGAACTCCCCGCGGTTCTCGAGAAGAGCGACCGCGTGGGTGAGCACGTCGCTGAAATCTAGGACGGCCCGCGCGGCTTTGAGTTTGGCGAAACGCTTCGACGCCGTATCGTAGAGCTCGAAGAGCTCTCGGATCGCGTAGAAGTCTTTCTCGCGCATCCAAGTTTTGTAAGCGCGCGCAACCAAAGGCGCGAGGCCGAGAACACGGTCGCGGTGTATTTCGTAGTCTTCCGCCCGCGCGAAGCCGTCTTTGGGAACGAGCTTGGATAGACGGCGCCGCGGCTCTTTGTTCTGCGTGAGGAAATAGCCGGCGATCTCCTCGACATCCGCGCTCGCGAGGGTGTCCGCCTTGATGGCGCGCCGAAGCGCGAACCCGAGTGCTTTCATCGCAGGTGCGTCTGGCGGGCCCGTACCCAGGAACTGTTCGACACCTTCGGCTCCGCGAAAAGCACTCTCGAGGCTCTTCGAGACACGTTTCAAGCTCGCGGTGAGGTTGATCGATTTCGGGACAAAGCGGTGCACGTAGCGCGCGAGTATCTCCTCTTTCAGAAGACGGCTCGTCAGAAAATCCCGCATTCCTCGTCGGAGCGTGCCCTCGTCGAAGCGCGCGATGAGAAAGCGCAGATCGGCTTTCGAGCCACGGCGCGCCTCGGTCATGATTTGGTCGATGGACTCTTCGAGCAACCGTTGATTATCGACTTCGTCGATGAGTACTACGTCGGGGTCGAGCCCCGCTTCGAGAGGAAATTCGCGCAAGAGCCCGAGACAAAACGCGTCGATGGTCGTGATGTGGAGCTCGAAAAGATGCGTTCGGATGTCCTTCCAGAGCTCTTTGCGTTTCTTGAGCTCGTCGATGATTCGGCTGCGCATCTCGCCCGCGGCTTTGCGGGTGAACGTGATCGCGAGGACGTGTCTCGGGCTCGCACCCTCCTCGATGAGATGGATGTAGCGCTCCACGAGCACGCGGGTCTTGCCCGTGCCAGCGGAAGCTTCGAGTGCTATGTTCAGGGTCGGATCCGAGGCGAGCTCGCGGGCGCGCCGGTCGACGAAAGTGACGTCGCCCTTCACGCGTTCTCCTGAATTTCTTTACGACAAACGCCGACGAAGCCGCAGTAGTAGCAAAGTGTGTCCCGGTGCGGCTTCGGCGGGAAGCGGCCCTTTCCGATCGAGGCGAAGGTCTCGACGAGAAGTGCACTCGCTTTTTGGTAATCCGCGCGCGGCGTCGACCGGCGGTCGCGGAAGCTGAGATAGGCGGATTCTTCGATCGGTGTGCCTAGATCTTGCGACAGGCACATCGAGTAGAGAGGCACTTGGAGCGTCACCGATGCTTCCGGCGCGCGGCCGCTCTTGTAGTCGTAGACGTGCAACCGGCCGTCGACATCCACGTCGGCGCGATCCACCCGTCCTTTGATTTGCACGAACCAGGGCTTTTCACCGCCGGGGCCTTTGGTCAAACGCAGCGGGGTTTGAAAAGGATGCTCGAGCAGCCGCTGTTTCAGCGGGCCGCGCGCCATCTCTCGTCGTAACAGCCACTCGATAGCGCCAGCCTCACCAGGACCACCGAACAAACGTCGGAGCTCCACGCTTCGATGCTCGGGCGGGATCTTTTTGACAGCGATGCTTCGAAACAGAATGAGCGCGTCCTCATAGGTCTCGGGCTCGATGGGGCGGGGCTCGCTCTGGCCCGCGTCCCATTCCTTGAAGCCTTCGTGCAGGAGGTCGTGCAAGATACGGCCGCGCTCGAGCGGCGTTAGCATCGATTCGACGTCTTCTTCTTCCTCGAGTCCGAGGAGATAGCGAGAGAAATATTTGAAAGGGCACTGGAGGTAGAGCTCTAGGGCCGTCGGGGAAACGGGGTCCGGGACTGACAGAGGGGACCCGACGATTCCCGGATGGCGCTCGCTCGAAAGCGGGGAGAACGGTTCTATCAGACCTCGGCGGAGCGCTTCGCTCTTCGTGACGACGAGCTCCGGTTCGGGCTCGTCGTCGTCGTGATCAGGCATCGGCACTAGTGCGTGGGGGCTCTCTTCGAGCCAGGTTTCGACTTCTTCGAGAAACGGGGACGCCACCGTTGGGACCTCGTCTTCGAGCTGGTGGCGGATGAGCACGAGATGCTCTTGGCCCAAATCAAGAAGCTCTTGGAACCGAGCTCGCTCTCGCGTCAGTAGCTTGCGATCCGACGGCCAGCCGAAATCGTGCAGGATCCATTGCGGAAAGAAAATGTTTCGCTCGCCGCGCGCGGGCCACTCGCCTTCGTTGATGCCGAGCAGAATCACGAGATCGAAAGCGCCAAACCCCGCCGAGCGAGCGTCGACCACCGTCACGCCACCAGAGCCTGTCCGGAGAGCGAAGGTGTGCGCTTCGACGGCACGGCGAAATTTCGCGCGGAAGGTGTGGAAGTCGACGGAAGGGTCGCCCACATGTAAAGCCGCCTCTCCCAAGCGTTCGAGTATCGCGTCGAGCGCGGCTCGGGCTCTATGGTGACGTTCGTCCGGGAGCGTGCGGGTGAAGGTCGCGAGAAAATCGCGTAGGCAGCGAATCTTGATGCTGAGTGAGCTCTCGGTCTGAAGCTCGGAGAGTGCCGTTCCTGTCTCCAAGATGGAGGCGAGTGGCGCCAGCACGCGCCCGGCCGCATCGCCCGTTTCCATCCCGGGCAGGCTCGGTTGTGTCGGCGGCCGACTCTTCCTTTCGAAAAGTTTCCGCCAACGCTCGAGCCCGCCTGGCTCACGATAGCGCAGCGTGAGTGCGTCGAGCGCGGCCACCTCGGATGGACCGACGCCTTTGAAGACGAAGAACGGACTGCGTAAGAGCGCGAGTGCTTCGTTGCGCCGCGCGTCGGTCGCGACGAGCTCGATAGCGAGATCGACCGCGGCCACGTAGGGCTCGGTGGCGAGCGGAAAGCTGTCCTGGAGCTCGAACGGAATACCGGCTTCACCGAGAACTTTCTTGGCTAAGTACAGATAGGGGAGCGGTGACGGCACCACGATCGCGACGCGATCGAGAGGCGGCAGGTCTTTGTTGTCTTCGAGCTGCTTCATGAACCGCACGGCGTCGACGAGCGACTCTTCCCGATCGCGGGCGACGTGGACTGCGGGGTTCAAGGGCTTCGGAGGCGTTGCGCGTGGCTTGTCGTCCACGTGGAGGTCCGGTGCCGCTTCAGCGAGTGAGGCGGGGATGGCGGAAACTTTGTCCACGACCACGACGCTCAGTGATTCGAGGCCTCGGGCTTCTGTCAGAAAATAGAGGTCGGTAGGCGTGAGTGTCTCCGAGCCGAGGACGAGGGCGCGCTCGTAGGGAAACGGCTCTCTCGAAAGAGCCTGGCGGACCGAAGGCGGATCATGGAGCTCGAGGCGCTCGAGCGCTTCGCGATAAGCGTCGAGCGACGCTTCGAGAAAGCGCGTCTGCGCGGCCATCCTTTCCGCGCCCCGGTCGTCGGGCGCCTCCAGCTCTTCGAGCGCACGCTTGGTGAAGTCTTTGAGCTCGGCACGGTTTTGAAGGAGCTCGTCATAGAACGCCAGCACGCGCGGCGCAAGCCCAGCGCGCACTTTGAACGGCGGCGGGCTCCCAGAAGCCGCGGCCTTTTGGAAGCCTTCTTCGAGAAGGGCCTCTCGAAGGAGTGGATCCGCGAAGCGTACTCTGAGTTGGCTGCGCTCTGCGAGGTCTTGGAACAAGGGGCCCGGCGTCGTGATGACGGGGAGAAACACGACGTCGCGACCTGTCGAGAGGTCGCGCTCGAGCTGGGTTCTATAGAGATGCGCGGCAGCGGCCGTTGGGACGAGCACAACGGTACGGCTGAGGGCGAGAGGGTCTCGCTCCGCTTGTTCCTCGACCGCGCGGCGGGCGAAGGCACTCACGCCGCGCCAACCACGGCAGAGCACGAGCGCTGGTTTCGGCATCGTCCGGCCCATTCTAACTGCTCGCTTGCAGGTCTATCCGAAGGGATAGGACGAGCCCATCCCAAGAATAGTCGATGTTATTTGTTTTCTTTAGTTTAGGTGGATGGTCGGTGTGGAATGTCCCTTGCACCGGCTAGGGGAGCA
>Ga0310123_10000101_pt1 | contig 71462 bp, 57 predicted proteins | sample CB6_AW_1057_MG_FD_203505 | JGI IMG/M metagenome (GOLD analysis project Ga0310123, IMG submission 203505) | Marine microbial communities from Western Arctic Ocean, Canada - CB6_AW_1057 | ecosystem: Environmental > Aquatic > Marine > Oceanic | place: Canada: Western Arctic Ocean | collected...
AAAAGCGCTAATGCATTTGTGTCGCGCCCTGTTCAATTCGACCGAATTTCTCTACATTGAATAAGTCTAACCATGAACCAGACCTTGTATTTATCTCGAAGAAAATTCTTAGAGCGGTCCAGTCTCGGTTTCGGTACGCTGGCTTTGGCAACTCTTCTGAAACAGGACGGACTGCTTGCCGACCAGATTGACTCATCGCCTCGAGCGATGGACTTGTTGCCCAGGTCTAGTCATTTCCCGGCCCGGGCCAAACGTGTGGTCATGCTAATGCAGTCGGGCGGTCCGAGTCATATGGACCTGTTCGACCCCAAACCGGATCTACACAGACGGCATTGCGAGGATGTGGCGATCGACAGCCTGCAAGGGCGCCCCCGCGAGCCGCTGATGGCTAGTCCATTCAGTTTTCGCCCCAGGGGCGAGTCGGGAATTGCCTTCTCCGAGGTGGTGCCGCATTTAGGCTCCCAAGTGGACAACATGTGTGTGATTCGTTCGATGCATACGTTCGACCCATGTCATGCCGGTGCACCGTTGATTCTGTTTACCGGAAAGCTTGAATTCGGTCGACCGACCCTCGGTTCGTGGGTCAGCTACGCTCTGGGCACTGAGAATCAAAACATGCCCGCTTTTGTCGTCCTTCCGGATGTTGAAGGCCACAACGCGGCGGGAGCGGCCTTGTGGGATAACGGCTGGCTTCCTGCTCTTTATCGCGGAACGGAATTCCGGCCCATCGGCTCGCCGGTTTTGAATCTTCATGCGGCCAAACCAATGGCCAAAGGGTCCGACCGACATGACTTGAACTTAATCAGCAAGATGAACGAGCAGTATCGGCAGCATTTTCCGCACGTCTCGGAGTTGGAGACGCGCATTCGCAACTACGAGTTGGCAGCGAGGATGCAACTCGCAGCGGGAAAACATCTCGACCTTTCGGGCGAAACGGCTGAGACACGACGACTCTACGGTCTGGATAACCCAGTCACAGAGGCGTATGGAACGCAGTGTCTGATGGCGCGAAGGTTGCTTGAGGCCGGAGTTCGCTTCGTCCAGATTATGAACAAGCCTCGCAACACCTGGGACCACCATAGCCATCTTCGCAAGCGTCTTCCCGAGACTTGCGCGGCCGTCGACCGGCCGTCGGCCGCGCTGATCGCGGACCTGAAGCGACGCGGTCTATTGGAAGACACAATTGTTGTGTGGATCGGTGAGTTCGGCCGCCTCCCGACTTCTCAGGGCGGTACCGGTCGCGATCACAATATGCACGGATTTACCGCCCTCGTTGCTGGCGGCGGTTTTAAGTCGGGGCATGTGCACGGTGCCACCGACGAAGTAGGATACCGCGCTGTAGTCGACAAGGTGAGCGTCATCGATTTACTTGCCACCATTCTTGGCCAGTTGGGGCTCGACCAGAATAAGTTGACCTATAAACATAACAACCTTGAGGAATCGCTGACCGACTCAAGAGTCTCTAAATCGCGTGTCGTCACTGAACTGCTTGAAACGGCGTAACTTTCGGTCGAGGGCCATGTTCACCGTAGGGATTCAGGCATCATCGCACTGATAGATATGGCCTTTGGCCAAAAATGTGATGCTTGAACCCACATTCTTGAGACAAAGCCTACTCAAATGGCCAGACCAACGGCGCAAGCAATACCGTGATTGCCCAAACAATTAAACTCAGCGGGCCGCCGATTCGCAGATAGTCGCTGTAGCGGTATCCACCAGGTCCGAAGACCATCAAATTAGTTTGATAGCCGATCGGCGTGGCAAAGCTGGCCGCGGCAGCGACCATCACGGCGATCGCGAATGCCATATAGTCGACACCTAAATGGCTGGCTGTTGCCATCGCAATCGGAAAGATCAATACTGCCGCCGCCTTTGCGGTAATCAGATTTGTAAACAGCATTGTGACCGCATAGATGACGGCTAGAATCAGATGTGGATGATCGCCGACCATCCCAATTGTGACATCGGCGATACTCTTGGCCGAGCCAGTCAACTCCAAGGCCTTGCCCAGGCCCAAACCTGCTCCAATGACCAATAGCACTCCCCAATCAATCGATCGCTTGGCTTCGCCGCCCAGACAGCATCGAGTGACAACCATAAGTCCGGCGGCCAGCATTGCGGTTTTGAGCATACTGATCAAACCGAACCCTACAACTACCACCATGCCCAGAAGTATCGATCGAGCCACCCAGGCCTGCTCGTAACGTGGCGGTGTCGAATTCTCGAGCTCGCTGACCAGGAAAAAGTCGCGCGAATTGCGCTGCTGTTTCAGGAACGATCCGTGAGCTTCCAACAGCAGTGTATCTCCCGGGCAGATTTCGATATCGCCGATCTTCTTACGAATGCGTTGACCATTGCGAGCGACGGCGATCACAGCCGCGTTGTAGTGGCTGCGAAATTTCGCATCGCGAATTGTCATGTGATTGAACGGATAACTGTTCGAAACAACTGCCTCGATCAAGCGACGCTCGGAACGCGGCTCGTCCAGTTGAAACAATTGATCGGCAGCGGTCTTTAACCCAGGGATTTTCTGTAAATCCACAACCGATTCGACGATCCCTACGAACACCAGCCGGTCGTTTGCCCACAACCGTTCGTCTGAAGAAACTGCGGCTAAGACGTGTCCCTCGCGGTCGATTTCCATTAAGTACATTCCCGGCAGATGTCGTAATCCCGCTTCTTCGATGGTTTTGTCGACGAGTGGTGAGCCAGGTTCGACCAGCATCTCGACCGAATACTCACGCGGGTCGTCTAGGGGAGTGATTGCCGGTTTGCGTTCGGGCAGAAGCCAACGAGCACAAACAGAAAGGTAAACAATCCCAACAACAGCGATTGGGAATCCGACTGCAGCGATTTCGAACATTCCCAACCGGTGACCATGTGTTTCAATCAATAATCCGTGTACGACTAACGTAGTGCTGGTTCCGATCAGCGTGCACATTCCCCCCAGAATAGCTGCGTAACTAAGGGGCAGCAGCAGATGCGACACAGAAAGACGATGCTTCTTTGCCCAGTCGCTGATCACAGGCATCATCATGGCAACGACCGGAGTGTTGTTCAAGAAAGCGCTGGCCATGGCCGAAGGGATCATGACACGCGTTTGTGCCGCACCCAGAGACGTTGGCTGACCCAAGAGGTGCTGCCCTAGAAAGTTCAGCCCGCCAGTCTGCCGCAAGCCTTCCGCAACGACGAACAACGCCGCAATGGTCACTAAACCCTCGTTGGCGAAACCTGCCAGTGCCTCTTGAGGTGTTATGATGCCAACGATTAGCAGCACGGTCAGCCCACCTAACAAAACTAAATCTGGTCCGCTGCGCAGCAAACAGAGCGCCAGGACCACTGCGACTAGAACGCCCAGTGTTATCGCAACCTGTGATTCCATGTCATTCCGTCTCGATCTTGTCCGCGAACAAAGATGAAGTCATCCAAGTAGCCGTCACGCTCCGAGCTTGTGACCCGATTCACTCGGGCCTTCGCGACTAAAGGCGGACACTATAAATAAACATTTCACGCTATGCCTGAAGCGGCCTCATTACGCGGAGTGAGACGGCTACTTTGATTTTTATTGCCCCGCATTATTCCGTATCAGCTGGCAGAACCCTTGTAGTTTGTGCAGCTTCTAGCACTCGATCGTGCAATAAGCCATTTGTTACGATGACACCTCGATTGGCTACGAGTTCGCGCCCGTGTGTGAAATCTAACAGTTCTCCGTTTGCATCCGTCACCGTACCGCCAGCTTCTTCGACAATCAACACGCCTGCGGCATGGTCCCAGATGTTCTCGTAGTAGTTGTCTCGAGTAGGCAACCTTAAATAGACATCTGCTTCACCGCGAGCCACGACGGCATACTTGGCTTGACTGTCCATTCGGACCGCCGGTCGTGTTACTCCCAGGTCTTGTGCCATCACCTTAGATCGGTCGTGCGCTGTATGGGCAGATTCGACCGATTCACATAGCTGAATGTCAGAGAAATCGTCCGTTTGACTCACACGAATTCCGACCGGATGTTTGAAACTGTGGAACGGCATCACGTAGCTTCCCTGGCCGCGAATTGCAAAAAACATCGCACCACACGGTTGTTCGGAATTCGGCTGAAGCGGTAATTTTGGACAACCCAGGACACCAACTTTAATTTTTCCCTCAACAATCAAGGCCAGTGAAATTGCATATTGTTCACCGCGTAAGAATCCCTTAGTGCCGTCGATTGGATCAAGAGTCCAAAAACGATCGGAATAATGTTCAGCTCGTCCACGATCGATCCAACCGCAAATTTCGTCGAGGTCAGACGAAATGCTCAGCTGGTTGAACTCGTCGACAATTAGTTCGGAGAAATCAACGTTCTGTTGTCGTCTTAATTCCGACGAATCCTCTTCGCCCACAATCGGATCGTCCGGAAACTCGGCTGCGAGCTGCCGGCAGATGAGGGCTTGGCTGCTGAAATCAGCCACTGTCACTGGACTGCAATCGTGTTTTTGCAGCACATCGTTGGCGATGCCCGCCTGAATGCGACGACAGACTGTCGTCGCCGTACGCACGGCTTCAACGGCAACTCGATGTTCACGCTCAAAAGATTGAGTCATCCACGGACTCTACCGATCACGCTGGTTGTGGTTTTTCTACGCACCTAAGAATTCAGAACGGATCCGAGAGGCGGAGTATAACGAATTGACTGAAACGTGCCGATGTGAAGCTGAAAAATTACAAGTGATTCGACCAGAATAATCTGCATCTGAATGGTTTCATGAGACACCGGTTGACTTGACCCAGATAGCCTGTCCAGCTTCAATGGCGACACGCGACAAGAGACACGAGTGACGGGAATTGTGAAACGGATCAAGATCAGCGGCGCAGAGCTGAATGTCGTCGATCGTGGACAGGGACCTCCCATTCTGTTCGTCCACGGATTTCCACTTAGTCATTCGATGTGGCAAGCGCAACTCAATGAGCTCGAAGACGACTTTCGCGTGATTGCGCCTGATCTACGCGGATTTGGCCAAAGCAGCATGGCCAATGGCACGGTGACTATGGACCAATTCGCCGACGATTTAAATGCTCTGATCGATGCGCTGGATGTGCGCGAACCGATTTCGTTTTGCGGACATTCGATGGGCGGCTACATCGCTTGGCAATTTGTGCAAAAGTACAGCAAGCGCCTGCGGTCCTTAATTCTGTGCAACACACGAGCGGTTGCCGATACGGTGGAGGTGGCTGAGAGACGACGTAAGTTGGCAGTACGTGTGATTCAACAGGGGCCTAAGGTCGTTGCGACGGCGCTCATTTCCAGATTGTTCGCTGAATCCACTATTAAACGGCGCAGCGAAGTCATCCAAAGCGTACGGGACATGATTCATTCCACAGAGCCAAGAAGCATCGCTGTCGTATTGCACGGAATGGCGGAACGTCCTGATTCGCGTGACATCTTATCACGCATCAAAGTTCCAACATTAGTTGTGGTAGGGGAACAAGACATAATTGCGACGGCAACCGAGATGAAACAAATCGCCGAGTCCATCGACCAGTCCGAATTCGTCGTGATCGCAGAATCCGGACATATGTCTCCAATGGAAATGCCTAATCCTGTTAACTCAGCGATAAGGCGATTCCTCAATCGTCATTAATGTCGAGTTTCCACATGATGACTACTCAAGTATACGAACCAAGAAGTCAAACGTGCTGTTAGTTTTTGTGAGGCCATTAGCAATATTTCGGCGTATGGTGAAGTATCGGTCTGTAGTTGTGGGAGCGTTACGCAAAACCATTTGAACCGGATATTTAAGAATGGCCATAATACGGCTGCTCTCGCGACGTGTTTGGCAATAGTCCGAATTGTCCTTGTTCATCTTCTCATGGAACAACGGCAGAAGGCGAGAGGGAAACCTCTTGAAATTTCTGTGTACGGTTGCGATAACTGGGTGTGATATGGTGGTGTGTCGATTGACACAAATCAATCTCAGACATCCGAGATCGGCAGCACGACGGGACGTGGCGCAGCTTGGCTAGCGCGCTTGACTGGGGGTCAAGAGGTCGCAGGTTCGAATCCTGTCGTCCCGATTCTTTAAGTCTCGTTGTGTCCAGGAGTTACGACACGGATATTCTTTTGTGCATAAGGCGTGAGTAGCAGTTGTAACGCTTCCCGATAGCTTCGCAATCCTCCGGAGGATGGCCCGAAACAACTTACGAGGGATGGCCACCTCGGCCAGTTGAAACGTCACGTATGTCGCACGGCCTTGGTCACTACCCGGTGTGGTGGACCACCGATCTTCTCGCTTGATCAATTGGCGGTAGCTCGAGTTTAATTCTCCTGTTATGGTGTTCTCCAGCATCTCACGAGCGCAAACACCCTGGTGACACTGAAACGAGCGTCAGGCACTGTTATTTTGGAGGCAATTAACTTGGTAGGTCCGCAAGGTGAGACAATTCAGCCGATAAGGATTCGTGCGCCCGAGTAGCCACCTGGGAAACTCTCGGACAAAAAGGCCATTTTCCACGAGTGTTTGGCCGTTTTTTAAATCGACTCGAAAATCGCCATGTTGCAGGCTGGTGATTGGCGGCATAGTCATGGTTGCGAGAGAGTTCAAGTTCAGCGCGTATTCCGATACTGCCGATTGGTAACAGGATCAGTTGGTGAATGAACTAACTTGACCAATTAAGAATTCGAGTAGTAGAGAAGTGATTGCATTCTGTTTTGGAAGTTGCCCTAGGAAGACACAAGATCGGCGCGATGAATGAATTAGAAATGCGACAGGTTTACGTCGAGATTCAGCCGGGAGACCGTGTTGAAGTGATTCACCGCCTGAAGATCGGTTTTCGAGAACACGACACGTGCACGGTTGGGACGGTTGTTAAGAAGGAGCGACTCGAGTATGGCGAGCGGAATTGGGACGACAAGTACTGGTTTGACCACCTGCTGCTCAGAAAGGACGACGATGAGTTGACATCGTTGACGATGGACGAATACACGCAGCTAACGCGACTGGATCCAGAATAAGCCAGAGAGGGTGGCAGGCATGGTAAAAAAAGGCGTGCTTGGCCACCAAGCCCACTGTCTTCGAATTTTATTCGAAGTGATTGTACACATGCCTACTCAAAAATCGCTTAGCCATCACAGCTGCGTTTTTTGATCCTACGTCCAGATTCAGTGGCCTGTCTGAGGTGTTTGCCTCCAAAATAACAGTGCCCGATGTTCGTTTCAGTTTGTTTACCTTGCGAGGTTTTAGAGTATCAGCGGCGACCGTGTTTGAGCCAGTTCTGTCATGAAACCTTGAACCCGTTCGGTCATCTCTTCGGCATCGGGAGTCAGTCCGTCCAGTATGAGCGCGTTCGAAAACAGTTGCTGGCCACAAGTCTTGATGAAGGCGTCATGCTTGGAGTTGGAACTCAGCGCACTCAACCTTTCGATCAGCGGGGACTTGTGATTGATCTCGAATATCCGTTTCGTGATCTGAAAGTTCTGGTTGGTCATGCTCAGAACTTTCTGCATTTGCGAACTGGCCGATCCTTGTGGGTTTACCAAACAGCACGGACTATCGGTCAGCCGAGACGATTCACGCACGTTTTCGACTTGCTCTCCCAGAGCTTCTCGGAATAGATTGAGCACTTTTTGAAAACCGGATAGGCTAGCGTCTTCTTGCTTCTTGACGTCTGACGCAGCATCGTTTTCAGTCTTCGGAAATTCGACGTCGGCTGAGTCGATCGAAATCAATGTCCTTTCATTATGCTTGCGCAAGTGTGACAAGGCGAATTCGTCGACAGGATCATTGAGATATAGGACTTCCAGATTCTTCTTGCGGAAGATTTCGAGATTCGGATTCTTCCGAATCGATTTCAGGTCACGGCCGCCGATGTAGTAAATCTGTTTCTGATCGTCGTCGGCGCGTTGAACGTATTCATCTAATGAAGTCATTTTTTCCGGGTCGTCGAACTGCGAACTCCGAAAGCGCAACAGGCTTCCGATTGTCTTACAGTTCTCGAAGTCACTGTGCACACCTTCGCGCAGGCTCGGTCCGAATTGTCGGTAGAAGGTCGAATAATCGTCCGGGGATTCTTCCGACAGAGTTTGCAAGTGACCAAGAACGCGTTTGACCAGCACCTTTCGAATCTTGCGGAATACGGAGTTGTCCTGCAACGTTTCGCGCGAAACATTCAACGGCAGGTCGTCCGAATCGACCAGCCCGTGCAGGAACCGCAAGTATTCTGGCAACAAATCGCGATTGTCATTTTGCACAAGAATTCGCTTCGCGCATAAATGTAATCCGTGTTCCGTCAAGCCAAAACCCAGCAATTCCAAATTCGACTTGGGACAGTACAGTATCGCGTGAAATTGAAACGGCGTGTCGCTGGAAAGATGAATGTGCCACAGCGGACTTTCATCAGTTCGGTGTGTCAAGTACTGGTAAAAACTATCGTACTGATCGGCATCTAATTGGCTCTTGGGTTCGACCCAAATCGGCCGCTGTTCATTGACGCGTTCATTGCCGAGTTTGATGGGATGGGGCACAAACGTAGAGTATTGGTTTAAGATGATTTTTAATCGTTCCGATTGAGTGAAATCATCCAAGTCTTTCTTCAGGTGCAGACGCACTTGGGTCCCGCGGGATAGGTCGTTGGCCGGTTCGATGGAGAACGTGCCGGTGCCATCGGATTCCCAGCGAAAGCCCGATTCGTCTTGATAGCTGCGTGTCAGAACTTCGACTTTCTCAGCCAACATAAATGCCGAATAGAAACCAACGCCAAATTGACCGATCAGCGACAGATTACTTTTTGAGTCGCCAGAAATATTCTTGAGGAAGTCCAGGGATCCGCTGTGTGCAATCGTGCCTAGACTTTGCACCAAATCGTCGCGCGTCATGCCGATGCCGTTATCACAAATTGTCAATGTGTGGTCGTCCACATTCGGCTCGACCGAGATTTCCAGCGACTCATCGGAGCTCAACGTGTTGTCGGTCAATGTCAGATGACGAAACTTATCGATTGCGTCGGAAGCATTCGAAATGAGTTCGCGAATGGCGATTTCTTTATTTTGATAGAGCGAATGAGACAACAAATGCAACAGTTGCTTGATTTCCGTCTGAAACGAAAAATTTTGTTGCTTGGTATCTGTAGTCATCGGCAACACTCCATAATCACTCGGCTTTGTCAGACAAAAGAAATATGGGTTTCGAGATTTTCCAAAAGGGGCTTGCCAGATACTGATCAGTGGAGGAAAACCAAACAGCATCCGGATAATTTCGTGGAAAACCAAGCGGTCGATATTGTTCGAATAGTCATTGGAATATCAAGTCTTTGTGAAGGCGAAAATCCAGGACGTTGGATGTCAGCAAATACAACAGTGATGATATCATCCCGGCCAAGGTTCATCATTGCGAATATAGACACCATCCTTTAACCCACTGAAGAAGTGCGACAACAATGGATGCTCGATTGGCAGTCCATGTGAATCGGCAGCGAGGTTTTTCGATGCGGCATAGGTGCAGGTCGATGATCCGTCGACGAGTACGTGGTACCACGGCTGTTGGCGGTCCGGTTGTGTTTGATTCTTGTAGTACCACTCGTCGTTGGCCTGGCAGAATTCATCGCGGCTAACGACGACTCCACGATAGCCGTAACGCCGATGATGAACCAGTTGCCCCGGATCGAAGATCGGTTGCTCACTGGTGGAATCTGATGAAAGTCTATCGATCGCAATCATTATCGGCAGGGTTTCCTGTCTTGGAATTGATAGAAGAACAGAGGTCACTCTTCGGACCTTTAGTGCTAAGTCCGTGCGAGTCTACCATAGTTAATGCTAACTGACATATCCCAGATGGTTTGCACTGAGTCCGCGACGACGGCTGTTGGAGTCGATGATATCCCTCCTTCACCTCATCGTTCCAGTACTCTATTATCTTGCAGGTTCGTCTCCGCACAATTCTGGTGACTGACAGTACCTTGCAAAGAGCATTGGTATACACTGTCCCTACTCTATGATTCACGTGTCTCGTTCAATGACCGTTTTTTCTTAAGCGTCAGTGCCGCCGAATGCGACCGCGTTCGATCAGCAGTGAAACTTGTCGAATGCGGGACACGGTCGAACGGGTTTCTTTTTGTGTTTGGGAGATCGTTCAATGATTCAGTGAGAGCCACAGATTGAAAAAAATTGCGGTTTTTGTTGAGATTTAGAATGTTGATTTCACCACGAAGCAGGCTTGCCGATGGTACTTTGATTACTGAGCGTTTTGGTCGGCGGAGACGTCCGATTGTCAAGTTGTCGCGGCGCTTGAAGCGTTAGCGGCACATGTGGAGTGCCTTCATGAAAATCGCCGGGGTCCAAATGGATGTCAGTTTGGGTGACGTGGTCGCCAACGTTGACAAGATGATCGAACGATTGCGGACGACTGACCGGGAAGGAGCTGAATTGACCGTGTTTCCCGAATGCACAGTCAGCGGATATTGTTTCAAAAGCCTTGAGGAGGCTCATCCCTTTGTCCAATCGACTTCGGCATCGGCGACGGAACGATTGAGTCATGCGTGTGCCGACCTGGGCGTATTTGCGATCTTTGGGATGTTGGAGGCGGACGGTCAGCGTACATTCAATACGGCAGTCCTGGTCGGCCCTGAAGGCGTCATCGGGACGTATCGGAAGATCCACCTTCCATTTTTGGGGATTGACAGGCACGCAATGTATGGAGACCGCGCGTTCGCCGTTCATAACGCGGGCGACCTGCGAGTGGGCATGAATATCTGCTACGACGCAACATTTCCGGAAGCATCTCGCTCTTTGGCAATTCTGGGTGCAGATTTGATTGCGCTACCGACGAACTGGCCTGCTGGAGCCGAATGCGTCGCTGACCACGTCATCAATACACGGGCACTGGAAAACAACGTTTACTACATAGCTGTCAATCGCGTCGGCATCGAAGGCGGGTTTCAATTCATCGGACTCAGTCGCATTTGTGCTCCGAACGGTCAGACGCTGGCGTCGTCGTCGGGCATGGACGAAGAAATTATCTATGCCGAAATTGACCTCGAAGCTGCCCGCAACAAGCGCATCGCACGCGAACCGGGATGCTACGCCATCGATCGCATGGCCGATCGGCGACCGGAAATGTATAAATTGCTGACGCAGCCGCACGGATTGACGAGTCCGGGACGCGAATGAGAACTGGAACCGTCTTAGGTGGTCCGCTAACGTTCGTTGCTGCGTCGGTAAAATGCAATTGTCGATCAACGAACCAACATTATGCACTGAGTCGTTTGTGCTAACGGAATGAACAGACAGATCTTTGAAGGTTGGGGAGTTTCGTCAGGTTAGTGCTTGCGACTATCTTGCGCTCGTGAGTTGCGTTCGGTTTTCGTCATGATGGCAACCATATCGTTGCTGTCGACGGGAAAGTCGCACCGGTGAGAATTCTCTGATTTACAAAACCCGTAGGACCAAAATCCTGAGCCGACTATTTCGACCTGTAAAATGTGGGCTTTACAACGCCTAGCCGCAATCGCATCGCAAGCTGCAGATCAGCATCCCGGGTGGCTAAGTCGGCCGACGTGTTTGATCAGCAATGAAATCAATCCGAGTTCGGTTGCAAACGACTTTGGCCAATTCGCCGTCAGCTTTCACGGCGCACAATACTTGTACTCTGTGCGGCTAACGTGATTCTGGCTCCTTCGATTCATTGGCGATGAGTCCGTGTGGGTTGTCAATCACGAGATAGTGTCCATGGTCAGCCGTGACGATTAGTAGCGATTCGTGCCAGTTACTGTTGGACTCGACCCATTCAGTAATGACGCGGACGGCCCGATCGCCGCTGAGCACAGCACCAATGCTTGTGTCGATGTTGTTGTCATGATTTGCCCAGTCTACGTCACCGGCTTCGACCATGAGCCAGAACCCCTTTGGGTTAGTCGAAAGAACATCGAGTGCCGCGCAAGTCAATTCAGCGAGCGTCGGATTCTCGCAGATGTCCGCCAGAGAGTACTCTTCAGCTTTCCCGAAACGCCCCGGTGCAGGTTGATAGTCTCCGTCGGCAGTGGCGTACGGAAGGTGCCCCTCGTATTTTCCGAGGCCGTAAAAGCCAAGCAGTCGGCAATTCCCACAAACGGCCTGCTGTGCCGCGTGGCGCAGTTCTGGCCCGCCTGGAACTCCTCGACGTCGCACAGCCACGACATAGCGACCATCGTTTATAACATCCACGGCCGTCAGATCGTTGCTTGCTAGGTAAATGTTCCCCGGAATAAAGTTTTCCCCCTGTGCCTTGTTCTCGGTCGCTTCGACACCGAATCCACCACCGAGCAGCACTTCGATACCGGCAAGCGGTTTGATGGGATGTGAGATCGAAGGCAGCCCCAGCAGATCGCGCGTAAGGTCCTGATAGTCCAAGCGCGAAACATTGTGCGCGTACGCCGCCGCTGGAGTCGCATGAGAGATTGGAACGTTGGAAACGACCCCAATCGAATAGCCCCGTGCTTGTGCTTCATGAGCAATCGTTGTCAACCGACTGCCGGCATAGTTGACGTTGATGGCACCGTTATATGTTTTCGCTCCCGTCGTCATGCTGGTCGCTGAACTCGCTGAGTCGGCGTATGCATGGCGTAACGGTGCATCGATTGGCCGAGAGATGAGGTATTCCGGATCAGATCCAGGACTCCACGGAGTCAAGCCACCTTTGTCAGGGACATAGCCGCCTGGAATAATGCCTCCTGGATTGAGGACCGACTGCAGATTCACATCCGACTCCGTTCCACTATTATGCGGGCTTGTCACCAGGAATCCGAACTCGGTCGTGCCTGCTGCCGTGTAGTCTTGGAAGTGCAACCCCGTTCCCCGACCAGATTCGTATTTGAGAGAACCGCTAGAAACGATGGCAGCGGCCTGTGTGGTCTGCCAGTCCATTCCGTCAAAGATGACAAGGAAGACGTGCTTTCGCCCGGCGACCAGGGCCGCACGTTGTAGAGTAGCCAAGTCCGTCTGATCGAGGTAATCCGCTGTGGCTGCAACGGTCTGCTTAGGAATTCTTCCGTAGAGTTCACGAACCTTTTGTTGATTGCGGTAGGCACTGTCCGCGCCCGTGTAGTTTGTTAACTCGATGCCGGCGCCAGCTCTTCGAGTTCCGAACGTATAGACCGGGATCAGCCGATTTGAATGGGTGCTCCACTGTTTGTAGTTACTTGGCTCATGACCCCAGTGAATGATTGACGAGCGTTCCAGTTGAATTGCGTGGACCTGCACATTCCGGATGTGGTCTGCTGACTGCAGCAGGGTTGCTGGCATGACGAATATGAACAACGCAGTCCTAACCCGCGAACGCCATCGGCGAATAAAAGTAAAACTATGCATGGATCGTCTATCGGTTTGAATCGGTACAATTGCAATGGGCGTACGTACGCAAGTGAGCCTTGAGTAGGAGCGTGTACAGCAGTTTTTCACCAGTGCCAGTCGTCAGAGTTCGCGGTGGTAGCCGCAAGTGCCTAAACTTTCAAATGACACAAGTTGTTGACTGTGAACTCGGATGGAATACTTGAGAGAGACTGGGAAAGTCGGGTTATCACACGAGGTTTCCTACACGGCATTACAACGGGGTAAGTGTACTCTTACACAACTGCTCGAGCGATCTCTGCTTCGATCGGATCGTGCTTTTGTTCGAGTTCGTTGAGTGCTGTCTCAATGCGCACTCGGTATTGCTCAAGACTTTCGTCTTTTCGCGGTGCGAGGGGTTTGCCAAAATAGGCGTTGATCGTCGAGAAGGGCTTGGGTATCTGCATGCGATCCCAGGTGCCGGTCAGAATCCAGCGCCGCGTAGGCACTGCAACAATGTTGATGACTACTGCGCCAGTCCTTTGCGAGAGGAGGGCGATACCCTTATTGAGTCGGTTGCGTGGTCCCCGCGGCCCATCCACAGCTAGGTAGGCTGGCGCCCCGCTCAGAACGTGCTCAATCAAAGCGCGAACCGCTGCAGATCCCCCTTTGTCGCGATCGGTCCGACAACTGGAACCGCGGATCGGGATGATTCCTAGTGCACGCAGGCCGCGGATCAACAGCTGTCCGTCCGTGGAGCGAGACACCATTGCACCCGTGCCGGGTTCACCATCAATAATCGTAGCGACCTGATGAGCGTGCAGGGCTGAGTATACATACGGTTGTGATTTGGCACGCAACTCACGACGAGGGTCATTGTGCAGATGGGTTCGACAGCACGCTCGAAGCAGCAGGAACACCATTGCCATTAGCCATTCAATCACCCAATAATGAAACTTTATGATCACTCAATCGACTCGCAAATCAAATCGACGATCCGAGTTTGTCGAATCGGCTCACCCTGAAAAGGCAAGGTAAAAAACCTTACCACACCGCACGATTTGAGAATAGAGAGATACCTCTGAACCAGTATTCCAAGGCCATGTGGGAAGAACTGGTTCAGCAAGGCAAGCTGAAGCATGCGGCTCACGGCACTTACAAACAGTTGACTTTCTAAACGGAAGTATAGTTTCTTCAAGAATCATAATTATCCATGATCCTGCACGTCGACATGGACGCCTTCTATGAGGCTTGCGAGAAATGTGTTCGCTATCGCCCACGCTGAAAATACGCGTTGTGATATTCATCCCACGGTTATTCATGTTTGGAATCGTGGTTGGTCCAGGCTTTTGGGAGTGAGATCTTGACTTCGGAATAGTGACTTGGCATCCTGGCTCCGTTGGTTTACGGGATCCAGTTTCATCTGCGAGCGGGCTTGACACTGCGATAAGTTTGTCGAGGCACAAAACGACTTGACCACCACACGACTCATAAATTAGCTGTGCTAGGCTCTTCGTCGCGTCTTGCGCTTTCGGTCCGTTTCCTTCAGCAACATCTTGCGTAGCCGGATTTGGGTGGGCGTGACCTCGACGAGTTCGTCTTCCTCAACGTACTCCAGTGCTGCCTCTAGAGAAAGCTCGCGGGGCGGTTTCAGTAGGATGTTGTCATCGCTGCCCGCCGCGCGGGTGTTTGTCAGCTTCTTTTCCTTGCTGGGATTGACGGGCATGTCGTTGTCACGGCTGTTTTCGCCAACGATCATCCCTTCGTAGATCTCGACACCCGGAGCGATAAATAACTCGGCGCGTTGTTGTAGTCCGTTGAGCGCATAAGCGACCGCCTTGCCGTTGACCTTGGAGACAAGCACGCCATTGGCGCGACCGGGGATGTCACCATCCATCGCGCGATATTCAGAAAAGCGATGATGTGCGATCGCCGTGCCCTGTGTCGCGTTTAGCAAGCGCGTCCGTAGTCCGATCAACCCTCGGGCGGGTATCAAAAACGTTACGTGAGTATACGTGCCGCGAGTCGTCATGTGCTCTAGTGCGCCGCGTCGTTCACCAACCAACTCCATAACTGGCCCCAGCTTGCTGCTTGGTATCTCGACGACCAGTGTCTCGAACGGCTCTTCTTTGGCTCCGTCACGCTCCCGGACAATCACGTGCGGCTTGCCGACTGAGAACTCGTAGCCCTCGCGTCGCATCGTTTCGATTAAGATGGACAAATGCAGCACGCCGCGACCGGAAACCGCCATCGAATCGGTTCCTTCGATCGGGCGGACGCGTAAAGCGACGTTGCGCTCCAGTTCTTTGATCAGTCGCTCTTTGACTTGGCGTGTCGTGACATACTTGCCTTCGCGGCCCGCCAACGGAGAATTGTTGACGCTAAACACCATCTCGAGTGTCGGTTCATCCACCGTCAGTCGTGGAAGCGCTCGTGGATGCGCCGGATCACAGATCGTGTCGCTGATCTCCACGTCTTCGATCCCGACAATCCCGACGACTTCGCCCGCGGCGGCCTCATTTGTCTCGACGCGTCCGAGGTTCTTGAAGATGAATAGCTCGGCCACCTTTCCCGACGAGACTTGTCCATCTGCTTGCATCAGTGTGACGTTTTGTCCCTTATGCATCGTGCCGGATTGAATTCGGCCAATCGCGATGCGGCCTACGTAGTCCGACCAGTCCAGCGTCGTTACCAGCAGTTGTAAAGGTTGGTCCGGCGACACTTCCGGGCCGGGGACTTGTTCGAGGATCAGCTCCAGCAACGACTCAATCGAATCGGTTGGGATGGCAGGGTCGTGTGTCGTATAGCCATATTTGCTGCTGGCGAACAGGTAGGGTATATCATCAATATTCTGATCCACTCCCAATTCCATCAACAGTTCAAACGTTTGGTCGAGCACGACGTACGGCTGGGCATCGGCACGATCGATCTTGTTGATCACGATGATTGGCTTCAGGCCGAACTCGAGCGCTTTGGAGAGCACGAAGCGCGTCTGTGGAAGTGGGCCTTCCGCAGCGTCGACCAATAACACAGCGCCATCTGCCATGCGGATCACGCGTTCCACTTCGCCGCCAAAATCGGCGTGACCCGGCGTATCGAAAATGTTGATCTTCACCCCCCGATAAGGCAACGCAATGTTTTTGGCGAGGATTGTGATGCCCCGCTCGCGTTCCAAATCGTTCGAGTCGAGAATGCAATTATCCTTCAACTGGTTGTCGCGGAACTGCCCGCTTTGCCTCAGCAGACAATCGACCAACGTCGTCTTACCATGGTCGACATGGGCCATAATTACGATATTGCGGATGTCATCGCGACGCATTGGCGAGGTTGGATGGAGATTTCGGTTTGGCGGACTTGATTGCTAACGTCTCCGCACTCCCAGTAAAATCAACGTCGGGAAGCACCAGCTAGTGGCAAGGAGGCGGATAGAAGCCGCTCATCATACCAGATTACCGCGTATTCGGGAAACACGGTTAATTTAGCTCCGTCATGGTAAGTCGTGCGCAGCCTTCGATCATCTTTTCGACGTTGCCGTCCGCGTCGCCCAAACGGGTATCCATTTGGACCCCGGAAATTTTTAAAAAGGGACTTCCTTGTGGCGCTAACGCTTCAACAACAACGGTTGGTCGATTGGAACGAATTTCTTTGTGGCTGCGACTAACGAAGTCGCTGTAAGTGACGGAACGCCAAACACTTCAGTGTCTACCCGGTAATTCTTGTGAACTCGTTCCAATGCCAGATCAAAATCTCCGTCGCCCGAGGCAAGCACGACCACATCGACTGCGGGCGCCATTTCAATTATGTCTAACGTGATACCAACGTCCCAATCACCTTTCGTAGAACCGTCACTACGTTGAATATACGGCTTGAGTTTAACGTCAAATCCAATGTCCTTTAGGATTTGCTGAAACTGAATTTGCTTTTCGTTACCTCGGTCGATCGCATACGCAAACGCCGCGACAACTTGGCGATCGGACGTCGCTACCGACCAAAACGCTCGGTAATCAAAGTGACATTGGTAAGCCTGTTTCGTAGTGTAATAAATGTTCTGAACATCGACAAATATCGCAACTTTTTTCACTTTAACTGCTCTCACTGCTGCTTGAACGATTTCACAAACATCAATGGTAATCCCCTCGACAGGGTCCTATCCTTTCTCAACACGCTCATTTGCCATCGTAGTGGCGCTAATCGCGTGCGGCTACACTGGACCCGAGTAGCTACTCGGTGCAACAACGTGCTACAAGCGGTGGCAATCTGCTCGTGCTGCAACATCTCCGCGATAGATATATCCGATTCCAGTGAAACGTTCGATGACGGACGGACTTACATCCCGTGTTCGCACGGCTACGGCAATGTCCAATATAGGCTTGGTCGGCAGAAAGCCGTCGAAGGGGTTCGTCAGAGTCCTAGGAATCGGTTTCAGCCAAGCTTCAAGCTCATCGGCATCTTGAACTTTGATAAGTTATACCACCCACAGTGTGTCTTCAACGTGCAAGGCTCTCAACTTGCTGGTGAATTCAACACCAATTCAGCGAGATAATCGTCCACTCAAGAGTTACTAGATTTGTACGGTCACGTTATTCCAGATCACTCAGGACCACATGTGCCGCGTTGTGACCCGGAGCGCCACTTACTTCCCCCCAGGGATGCATGCCCGCGCCACAGAGGTAGAGTCTCTGGATCGGTGTCCGGTAATATGCCAGCTCTTTCAATGGTCTTTGCCACAGCATTTGCGTGCTTGTACCGTCCACGTGGTGGATGTTGCCGTCGGTTAGGTACATGCGGCTCTGAAGATCAGCGGGCGTAAGAAGCCGGTAATCCAGCACTGCCCGGCTGAAGTTGGGAGCATAGCTATCCATTTGGGCGAACAGGCGTTTGGCCATTTCTTCTCTCCGATCATCCCATGTCCCCTGTCGCAGACGTATGGGTGCCCAATAGATGTAAGCCGACCAGGCATAGCGCCCGGGTGGAGCCAAAGACGGATCGTAGATACTGGGGGTTAAGGCTTGGATGAGGGGAGCACGGGGCAGCTTGCCCCGCTCGGCCATTTGCCACGCGGCCTCGCGGTACTCACGGTTGGGTCCTATAGTCACATCTGCTCGCCGCAGTTGTTCTGCGCTCAGTCCGTGCTTTATACGATACTCAGGAAACTCTGACAGTGCACAATGCAGCTTGAGGCAGGTTCCGACTTGGGTCTGTATACCCTGTACCCGCTTGACAAATGTGGCATCCAGTTGCGCCGGGTCGACCAACCTGAGGAAAGTGCGCTTTGGGTCGGCATTGGAGATTACGGTGCCGCCTAGTATCTGTTCGCCTGAAACCAGCTCAATTCCATACGCTTGACCGTCTTCCACTACAATCCGCGATACTGGAGATCCGGTGAGAATCTCTACGCCGAGTTCGCGAACCGTCTTACCCATTAGTGCAGTGATCTGGCCCATGCCCCCTCGTACATAGCCAGTGGGTACCGGCTCGCCTGTTTCGGTATAGTTGCGTAAAGTAAACCAAATACTCCGAAGCAGCCCGGTTCCGACGTCATAGGCGCTACCGATGTCCGGAGCTCCCCCTTCTGCATTCCGCATGATGTCCGACTCAAAAAACTGGTCGGCCAGGTCAGCAATCGAATGCGTCAGGACAGTGTGAAGTGCCTGCTGATCAGCGGGATCTGAACAACGTGAATAGAGTTCATCTAGCCGGGGAGGCGCTTGAAGCAAATAGGGTCCCAGAATGCGGCTAATCCGAGACCAGAACTCCTGCCAGCGAGGGAAGGCTTCCGCATCGTTCTGCGAAAACTTGGCAATTTCACTTCGGAAAGAATACTGATTTTCATTGGATGTCGCGCTGTCGGAGGGTTGACGTGTATAGAAATAGCGACCGTCAGGCAAAAGCCGAATTGAATCTTTCTTGTCAACCTTTAGTCCACGTTCAAACAGGCGCATCTCTTTGATGATTTTCGGACGAAGGGCCCAGACCACATTGGCACATGTCGAAAAACGATAGCCGGGAATTAGCTCCTCGGTCACACAACAGCCTCCGATGATGTCGCGCGCCTCAACGATTAGCACACGCTTTCCCGCCTGTGCCAAGTAAAAGGCTGCGACCAGGCCGTTGTGTCCCGAACCGATGATAATAGCATCGTATTGCATAGAGAGAGTTCTTTTCTCGTCTGCGCCTCAAACGCCTGTTGCATTTCGGTCACAACGTTTACCACGCAAAGCCTACGGTTGCAATTGGTGCTCCTTGTAGTTCAAAAAAACTTCATCCGCCATCGTATAGGTACAACTCACATCTTGCCATATTGGAATAGTCTTTCAACGATCAGAGCAATCCCACTTTTGTGCCACGAGATTTCTGTGTCAGCGAAAATCGTATCCGGCGAAAATAGCGCACCGACGTCTTCCAGAATTTCCTGACCCAGAATCCAACATTTTGACAGCCAATTGACATCGTTGATTGTCGGACAGGAGAAACCGCTTTTTGTAAGGTTTTCCTTGAGGAACTGATTATCGGTCTGGAGGTAGTCGATCACAAATTGCTGTTGTTGATGGACCCAGCCGACCAGGATGAGGAAATAGAATTGCCAGTGTTGTAGAATGACGCCTATGGCTCGCCAGATGCTGATTGGTGGCGCAAAACAGACAGCATCTGGATAAGTTCGTGGAAAATTCAGTGGCTGAGATTAGAGAATTTTAAGATTCACAAGTCCAGAAATTGCGTAAAATACAGGTCGGCCGTTTTTTTTCTGCACGGAGTCTCGATGAATTCCATCGACTATTAGTCGCCAAAATTCGTCAGGGTGATGCACGGGTGTGGGATGAGTTTATTGAGCTATTTGAAGGCCGCCTGGGTGCCGGGCAACCAGTGAGGACATTGTGTCAGAGACGTTCAGGGGGTTTCTAAGCAGTTTTCCGAATTGCGACGAAAACACTCCGCTCGAAAGCGTTCTATTCGCCATTGCTGTTCACAAGTTAGCCGATATCTTGCACCGACAGGGGCAGCGACCAACTATTCCGTTAATGGCTCACGATTCGGATGGCGACTATTGCAAACCACCCGGCAGCGACAGGACCGCTTCCAGCTTGTTTCGAGGTCAGGAAGTTTGCTAAGCAATTGAGTATCGCAGAACAAGCGGTTGCCAACCACAAACATTTCTTCATTTTAAAACTGAAAGATGCTGTTGCACGCACGCGTCTAAAAAATATCGATCTGGCCGGCTTTGGAATTTCCCAGTGACGGAATTGTGGAATTCAGTCTGAAGAATCGCCAGCAATCATGACTGCAGCATTCCGTTTTGGGTGAAGTATCAGTCAAAATGTCTAAGGAATAAAGAAATCCAAGTGTCTAATTCCGAAGAAAATGAAGGGAGCACTAGGGATGGATGCGAACAGCGATACGGACATTCGGATTCCGTCATTTTTTGGTCATTCGCCATTAGGCACTTATCGTTTGTAATCATGCGACTTGCAGCAATCGTAGTCGGGTCATGGCTGGTTTGTGTGCCACTTATCGGTGTGGTCTGGGCCGACGAACTTACGGACAAATATTTAGAGCAACTACGGCAGCGGCGTTTGTTTAGCGTAGCGGAAGGATACTGTTTGCGACAGTTGATGTTGGATCAGTTGCATTCCACCGAACGGGCCAACTTGACTCTGGAGTTGTCGCGGACATTGGCCGAGCATGCCAAGCATTCGACAGGCCGCGAACAAGCTGATCTGTGGAAGCGGGCGGTTGACGTTCTTGATGATTTTCTTGAAAAAGAGCCGCGAAGCCCGCGACGATTGATGCTAGAAGTTCAGGCAGCTTTTGTTGCCGCATCGCAGGTGGAATATCGGCGATGGCCGGCCGAGTTACAGTCGTATGACGAAGGTGCCGAACAAAAAGTGTTGGTAGCGGTTAAAGCCGTCATTCCGAGATTGACGGAATTGGAAGAACGCTTGGCAGATCACGTTCGCACAGCACGGCATCGGGGAAATTCCGATGGTGGTGAGCTACCGTACCATCAAGCGAGAACCCTTCTGCTGAATGTTCGCTATCGGCTGGCGATTGTGTTGTTGGGAAAATTCAAGATGTTGTCCAAAGATTCCGCCGAACGTGCAGCCGTTATGGTTGATGCGGAAGAGCGTTTGCGACAACTGACTGGTGGAGCTCGCGGAGCGGAACTGACATGGCACAGTCAGGTGCTCCTGGCCCAGGCTCATCGGCTCCGCAATGATTGGAAGCGTGCAGACGGGCTGCTGGCGACTTTGGAGAAGAGTGAAATGACTGCCGAGGTTCGGAACCGCGTTGTTGCTGAGCGTGTGCGACTATTGATGGCGACGAAGAATGTCACGGATGCCGCAAAATTGCTGGTCAATTACCGCAAAGCTGGCATTCCGATGCCGGGTGAACTTCGCTTTCTGAACGTCAAAGTGCTTTTGGCGCTCTGGAAGGTTGCCGTCGAAAAGAAGCAAATGTCGTTGGCGGATGGTTTGATGCAACAAATCCAGGCGTATGTCGGACAGACAGAGAGCGAACTGGCAGGCTATTGGGGCCGTCGGTGTCGTCTTTTTCTAGAGTTGGCCAGGGAGAAGCACGAATTCGGTGACGAATTGGCGCTGATCATTCGTAAAGCTCGATCGTTGTATTTGATGGGAAAAGTCGATGACGCTGTCAAGAACTACGGGATGGCCGCGAACGTGGCACACCTCGCCGGGAAAGAAGATCTGGCTATGGAATTAGGGTACACGCGGGCGTCGATCCAACTTCAAGCGAGTCAGTTTTCAGCCGCCGCCAGAAGTTTCCATGACTTGGGGAATCAATATCCGTCAAACCCGCGCACTCCCAATGCCCACCTGCTGTGGAGTTTTTGTTTGGGTAAACTGTACAACCAAGAGCCTTCGGATAGTCGGCTAACGGCCTATACTAAGGCACTGGTCGACCATCGTGCGAAATTTTCTGATGGATCGACGATTGCCGAGGCAACGTGGATGTTCGCCGTGTTGCAGGAACGTCAGTGCCAGGTGACGCGAGCTTTGAAACTGTACGAAGAAATTCCTGCCGAACACCGCCGCAGCTCGAACGCTCAGCTCAGCATTGCACGGTGCTACGAAAAAATCCTCGCACGGCTTCACGAGCAGCATCAACCGACGGCCGATTGGGAACGGGTGGCGATCGACCAGCTCGATTCATTCATAGCGATGTTCTCAAAAGATGCTCGAAGCCTAACTCAGCAACAGGCCGAAATCATCATGCGACTGGCTCGGATCCGATTGAATCGACGGCCGTCGGAGTTTGCTGAAGCGGACCAACTGCTGGAACGGATTCTCGCAGGTCGGCAATTCGTCAAGCAATTTGTTCAAGGAATAGCCACACCAGCGTACGATGCTTGGCAGCGACTGTTCAATATGTCGGCCCAATTGCGCATCGTTTCTCTTGCCGGTCAGCAACGGTTGGCTCAGGCGAGGGCGTTGCTGAAGACGTTTTCAGCAAGTAGTCCATCTGAAGTTTTGAGTGTGCTGGACGGCCTGATTCAGATAGCGGACAACGTCGATGAGCACACTCGCCGTGGTCTGGCTGACTTACAGTTACAAGCAGCAGAAGGGTTGAATGCTCGCCGGTCTCAGTTGAGCGTGACTGAGCGTCGGCGTTTGGACAGTTGTCTGGCTCAAGCCTGCGTAGCAACCGACCAGCCGCGCAGGGCGGTGGAAAAATACGACGTTCTGTTACGCGAGTCCCCGCGTGACAAACGGTTGCGACGGACGGTTTCGGAATTGATGACTCAAATTCGCACGCCCGAATATCTGAGCAAAGCGAAAACTAGTTGGCGAAAACTGCAGATGCTAGAAACAAAGGGAAGTCAAGACTGGCTGGATGCCACTTACAACGTCGCGTGGTGTTGTTTTGCACTGAAGGAATACGGCCAATGCCGGAAACTGATTCAAGTCACGCGTTTGCGATATCCAGATCTAGGTGGTTGGGAACTGCAGACTAAGTTTACCAATCTTGAAAGGGATGCCGTAAAAGCAGAAAACTGAAACTCCGCTACGTCTTCCAAGTGAGGCTTAGTGTAGGGTGAGCATTCCCACCACAGCATCTTGCGATTTTATGGGCGGCGCCTACTCGAATCTTTGCCTTTCGAGCAATATGGCTTTGAAGGAATTCGCGCTGTCCTACCCGCTAGCTCAATATCAAAGGCCGCTGTCATATGCGGCTTTTATTGCTCTTGGTGGCTCCACAAACTGCGGATTGAAAATGATCCTTAACTTAGACGCCTCTTGGGCAGTCTGTGGCGAAGGTGCAACAAGCGATGGTATGGTTTTAAAGGGCGCGTTTCCGCACGTGCAACGTTGAACAACGCGGCGGCTTCGGCAGCATCGATGGATTGGGCTTCCATCTCGGAACGTTGTGAAAATAGTAGCCCAGTTGAGTTGTATCCACGGGCTCTGCGACCATCGGGAAACGGCGAATCAGTTTTGCGCGACCAATACGGCGTTGCCCATACCAATTGTCAGGCCAATAGCGCATGTATTCGACACTCTTTCGCTGAATGGGCCACTTTGCGACTCGCGCCCAACTGTGATCGGGACTTCCATTGCAAGAATCGCAGCACTCGCAGTGGGCCAGGGAATTATCGGTTTCTTGAATCTGTTGATTGCCGAAGTAGGCTGCTGGATACGCGAGTATGCGAGGCGTCAAATTTGACACTCGCACCAGCCGCGGCCACTCGCTTGCACCAACGGACGCTGCCGAAATCAGCGAAATGCTCGCGACGAGAATCACCGCGAGTCGTTTGAAATTTCCTGTCTGCATGATTGATTTTCCCAGATCTCTTAACCTAAAGATTGATGTGGACTTCCGGTTGCTTTTTCAGAGTTGTTGATTTCGGTCTTTCGTTTCAGCTTGTTTAAGGAGCGATCCTGCTGATTGGCGTGAGTCGACTGGCAGGAATACCCCTGCCGTAGTTCATTGTGTAATTCACATTCGGCGCTAACGGAACGACCATCGGAACACCAGTAATGGGCGAAGCAAACACCCGTGCATCCCGCTGATCGTAGTCGTGTGGATCGGCCGCATAAGTAATTTTGTAGAAGCCGATCGGCGGGCCCCACCGGTCCAGTAGGCCGATCAGGGAATCGGACTGTGCCCGGTTTCTGGTATCGAACAGATTGCGTTGGTTATTCCACCAATCGCGCGCCCTGCAACCTACGTTTTCGCAGTCGATACAGGAACGGCACGTGTCGGTATGGCATGTTGGTTTTGGACTGACACATCCACAACTACCGCAATCAGACGCGCACGCATCGGTCACCGTGTTGAAGTTGGTTCCATGCGAATCTGAAACGCGGATTAGTCCGACGGTACCGGGTTCAGAGCCAAGGCTTGGAACCGTGGTCACCACCGCAAACAGGCTTGCCGCTAGGAATAGATGTCCAAAGTTCCGTGGCATGTTATTCATGGGATTCTTTCTGACTCAAGGTATTCAATCCAGTCAATGTCAAAAGCGATTCGCAGTCATTGACAGTGTTAGCGGAGCCAAGAATTCGCCAAACGAGCAAACGGAGAAATGGATGTACGGTACTTCACTGTGACTTCCGTCCCCCGCAAATCCCAATTGTCGTGCGACTCTGCGCCAAACGGTGTCCAAATGTACCAGCCTTTGACTTCGTAGAAGTACGGAGGATACAAGCCTCGGTACGTGTGTCTGTACAGCATCTCGTGTGGTGCGAATGCATGATTGGTGAATACGGTTCCGCCAACCTGCAAAGGAATATCTTGACGTGGCGCCGGGTACAACGGCGAATTCAATTGAGGATACCCGGTCAACATCTCTGTGTTTGATTGGCTATCCGGCGTTGTGTGGTTGTCAAAACTAATTGGCCACGCTTGATGCTGCTGAACGAATCGCGACGGAACACCATTAAATGTTGTTTGCCCAGGACTGTGGTAGATCTGTTGTGCCTGTGTGGGCTGATAAACATATAACGTGAGCAACGCGGCCGCGATAGCGGTTTGTATCATCATCCGAGTCATGAATTCTCCCTTGCAAGGCCGTGAACGACCGAGTCTGAATTCAGCCGTTCGGTCATCCGAAGTCCGATTCGAATTTGTCTGTGCCGAGACGGTCTGCTGTCAAAGCAATACAATCATTCGGTTGGTGGCAATCGTCGAAATGAATCATTCTGAGAGTTTTATACGGATGCGCTTTGTTTTCCCGAATTCCCTGCTATTCAACGAGTTAAAACGCCCTTATATATGAAAATTTCGCTATCACAATTACAATCATGCGAATTGATTAAACTTGTAAGACCACCAGAATCACTAAAATACGACACTCTTGTGACAACCTGATGGAGGCAGTCTTGGTGCAGAAGAAAGTCGGAAAAAACGGTCGGCGATCGAAGTCGAATGCTTCAGCTGTCAGCGGCACTGCGGCGATCGTTGGTGAATCGAACGACAATATTCTGTACGTGCCGATTAGCCATGAAACGCGGCGTCGGTATTTGCACTACGCACTATCAGTGATTCAGTCGCGTGCTTTACCAGATGTTCGAGATGGTTTAAAGCCCGTGCAGCGGCGCATTCTATACGCGATGTACCACGATTTGCACCTGACGTCCGGCAGCAAGCCGCGCAAAGCGTCGAAAATTTGTGGTGATACGGTGGGCAACTATCACCCCCACGGCGACGCGTCCGTGTACGACGCACTGGTTCGCTTGGCTCAGGATGTCAGCCTGCGTTACCCGTTGGTGGACGGTCAGGGAAATTTCGGATCGATAATGGGTTTGCCGGCTGCTGCAGCTCGGTATACCGAAGCAAGGCTGGCGTCGATTACCGAGCAATTGATGAACGAGCTACGGTACGAAACAGTTGAGATGCGGCCCAATTACGAGGCGACGCGAGATGAGCCGGTCGTGATGCCCGCACGGTTTCCTAACCTGCTGATCAACGGAACTCAGGGTATTGCTGTCGGCATGGCAACGAATATTCCCCCGCACAATCTAGGCGAAGTGATCAAATCCTGCGTCCACTTGATAAGGGATCCCAACGCAACGGTCGCCCAAATCATGAAGTACATCAAAGGCCCCGATTTTCCCGTGGGCGGACGGATTGTCACCGATCGTCGGTCGTTGCGAAAGGTATATCAGGAGGGGCGCGGCGCAATTAAAGTCCGTGGAGAATGGAAGATCGATCGGAAGCGAGGACAGGACGCAGCCATCCAGTTGGTCGTCTATTCGATTCCGTACGGCGTTGAAACTGGGCCGCTGGTCGCAGAAATTGGAATCCTTGTCGCCGACCGCAAACTGCCGCAATTAGTGGACGTTAGCGACCAAACTGATGACAAGAACGGACTACGTGTTGTTCTGGAGATCAAACCGGACGCAGATCCCGAAGCTGTGATGGCTTACCTATATAAACACACCAGTCTGGAGCAGAACTTCTCGTACAACGCCACCTGCCTGGTACCTGATGAGCACGATGTGTTGGTGCCAGCACGAGTTGATTTGGTCCAGATGCTGCGGCAATTCCTGAGCTTTCGGTTCAAGACCGTGCGCCGGCGCTTCGATTTTCAACTCGATCAATTGGAGAATCGAATTCACATTCTCAAAGGATTGTCCGTCGTATTCAAAGGTCTAGAAAAGGCGCTCAAGATCATTCGCCGCAGCGATGGTAAACGAGACGCCGCGACTAAACTGATGCGAACTTTCCCACTCGATGAAACCCAAACGAACGCGATTCTTGAGCTACAACTGTATCGCATTGCTCGGTTGGAGATTGACCAAATTCTGAAAGAGCTGAAACAGAAGCGAGCTGAGGCGAAGCAGATACGCCAAATCCTGGCTTCGAACAGACGAATTTGGAAAGTTGTGCGCACTGAATTGGAAGAGATTGCCGACAAGTTTTCCGATCGTAGGCGGACGAGTCTTGGCTCATCGGACGAGATCAGCGAATTCGACGCTCAAGTCTACATCGTTCGGGAGAACATGAACGTTGTGGTGACAGGCGAGGGTTGGATCAAACGCGTCGGGCGCCTGAGCAAAGTGGAAAACACTCGTGTTCGCGATGGCGATTGCGTGCTGGACGTCGTTCCCGGAAGTACGTTGGACAACATTGTACTGTTCGCCAGTGACGGAGTAGCTTACACGTTGCCCATCGACCAGGTTCCGTCGTCGACCGGTTACGGAGATCCGCTGTCCAAACACGTCCGGTTGGGCGACGGCGTAAACATCGTCGGGTCCCAGACAACCGATCCGCGATTTGTACTCGATGACAAGAAAGTGCGTGGCCAGCCGACCCCCGCTCCTTATCTGCTGACCGTAACCGCAAATGGACAGGTCATGCGGATGTCGTTCAGTCTCTTTCGCACAGCATCGACAAAACTCGGACGAAAATACTGCCGGCTGCGGAAAGGCGACAGGGTCGTCTTCGTTCAACTGGTTCGAAACGCGAAGACAATGTTTGTGGCGACCCGCAAGGCGAGGATCATTCACTTTTCGATCAAAGAGGCTCAGGTGCTGGCAGGTGCAGGAATTGGTGTTCGCGGAATCAAACTGGAAACGGGCGACGAAGTTCTAGGCGCCATCCAACTCAGTCGTCCTAGCGATTGCCTACGCGTCCGGAACACGAACGATAAAGTTTTGAGTTTCGGACAACTGAAGTACAATGTCACATCGCGCGGTGGTCGAGGCATCAAGACGAGTCACCGTAGCGGTTTCGACGAAATTATCCGCGGACAAATCAAACTAGTCGATTGGAACGAATTCGAAGATAAATAGCATGGCGACCGCGACGCGATCTGAATACCGAGCAAAAGACATCGAGGTTCTGGAAGGATTGGAAGCGGTACGGCGGCGTCCTTCGATGTACATCGGCGGAGTCGACTCGTGGGGACTCCATCATTTGCTTTGGGAAATCCTTGACAATTCTGTCGACGAGTTTCTGGCAAACGCGGCCGATCGGGTCGTCGTGACGTTACACAAAGACGGCTGTTCAGTGACTGTCGCCGACAATGGACGCGGCATTCCTGTTGACAAGCACCCGAAGACAAAAAAATCAGCGTTACAGTTGATCTTTACAACGTTACATGCGGGTGGAAAATTTTCGAACAAGAACTACGCACGCAGTGGGGGCCTTCACGGTGTCGGCGCATCGGTCGTCAATGCGTTGTCGTCGGAGTTGGTGGCAACGGTGCATCGTGATGGATGCGAATGGATTCAGCGATACAAAGGTGGTAAACCGACGACGCCCGTGAAAAAGGTCAGACCTTTCCGAGGCCATGGGACGATTGTCTTCTTCCGCCCTGATGACACAATCTTTCGCCGTGTGAAGTTCAACGCAGACGTAATTTGCCAGCATCTGGAGGACATCTCCTATATTCACGGCGGTTTGCGGATCACTTTCATCGACGAGGCGAAAGACGAAACAAAAGAGTTCCTGCACACCGAGGGGATCTCGGCCTATCTGAAAAAAATTACGACGGAAGGGAAAAAGAATCCGGTCCATCACAAAATTTTTTCGACGGAACGAGACGATGAGAAGATTCGGATCGAGATCGTCATGCATTGGACCGGCGCCACGGACGAGCAAATTCGCAGCTACGTAAACGGCATCCGCACCCATGCCGGTGGAACACACGAGACAGGTTTCCGGTCGGGGATTGCCAAAGCGATTAAGAACTATATGGACGTCCACGACATCAAACAAAAAGGAGTGACCATCACAGCGGACGATATTCGCGAAGGCGTCGTCGGGATTCTGTCTGTCTTTCACAACTCGCCAATGTTCCAGGGCCAGACGAAAGAAAAGTTAAACAATCCCGATATGAACAGTCAGGTGGAGAGCTTGGTCCGTCCCAGCTTAGAATCGTGGCTGAACGGTAATCCTTCCATCGCGGATGCCATTGTGGGCCGAATCGTGTTGGCAGCGCGAGCACGCATGGCCAGTCGCGACGCCGCAGGCGAAGTTCGTCGCAAAACGGCCACATCGCGAAAAACTAATTTGCCGGGAAAGCTCTTGGATTGCCGGACGAACAAGCCCGCGCAGTCGGAGTTATTCATTGTCGAAGGACTCTCGGCCGGCGGCACCGCAGTCATGGGTCGTGACAGCCGAACTCAGGCCGTGCTGCCCTTGAAGGGCAAGATCTTGAATACCGAGTCACTTAGCTCGGCACGGATCATGGCTAACCAGGAAATCAATGACCTAGTCGAGGCTCTAGGTGCCGGCATCGGAAGCAATTTCGATATTCGAAAGCTGCGGTACGGTCGAGTGATTCTACTGATGGACGCCGATAGCGACGGATATCACATCAGCACGCTGCTACTAACATTTTTTTTCCGGCACATGCTGGAACTGATCCGTCAGGGAAAACTCTATTTGGCTCAACCGCCCTTGTACCGCATATCAGCCGGCAATAAGGCGTACTATGCCCACGACGACGTTCATAAGGAAGAGATCCTGGCATCGTTGCCCACGAACTATCATCCAGAAATCTCTCGGTTCAAGGGGCTGGGTGAGATGACCGCTGCCCAGTTGAAAGAAACGACGCTCGATCCCAAACAGCGAACGCTATTGCGCGTAGACATCGAAAGCCAGCTAGAGGCTGATCGCACTTTCCAACAACTGTTGGGTAAAGATGCCAGCGAACGCTACCGGATCATTATGGATGCTGCCGGCCTGATCGACGACCTGGACGTGTGAATTGCCGGATTAAATTGAGTTCGCGAGAAGTACTCAGCACACCCTCAGGTCATCTCCTTGTACGTGTCGTAGCCTAGGTACATGACAACGCCTGCACAGATTATGAATATAATGTCCATACCTGTGCTTCCGGAGAAAGGAAATGACTGAGTCACTAGATCCGTAAGTGCGGCCAGGGCGACGAAGCCTGAGACGAACACCGAGCCCATGACCATCTTTTTCAATGCATTCGACATTGCTGTGCCACCTGCGCTAAATCGACTGTTACTGCGAGTATAGGTTGAACGTCCTATATTTTTCCAGTGGAGATATTGATTTTCGAGAAGGCTCAGCAAGATCGACCTGACTCGCTTACTTTGTGGTTGCCGTTCATTATCCGAACCACGCCGGACGATCAGATCAAACGGCACGATCGTGAGACTAGTTGCGGTTATGAGCGAAGTCAAGCAGCTTGGACGCCTCTTAGTAACAGCACATGACCTCAACAACGGTACGCCCCAGTCTTGATTTGGAACACAGCACCGCCTTGTATTCAGGAATGCGGCCATTGCAATCTTAATCGAGACGATAAAACGGCATACCAGCGCATCTACATCATGGCTATCAAAATCAGTACGGCTTGTTGCCGAAACAGTTTCCGGTCGCATCTCGCGAATCATCTCGCTTCCGATCTACAGCATGATGACCGACGAGGACATTCACGACGTGGTCGATGCAGTCGTAGCGACACACTACTGTTAGTCACGATGTCTGGAACTTCTATTCGTCTTGAGATAATCCTTCTTAGTCATCGGCATTAGCACCGTCGGGACGGTCGATCGACACTATTCGGTATCCGTGGGTGCAACAGGATTTAGGTATCATAGGGTCTCGACGATCAGACACTCGGGCAATAATACGACGAAGTATCACAGAATTCCCTATCATTGGAAGATGTTCGGCAGCGGTCACTTCGGTTAGGCAACCATCTGGTTTAACCGTGACTAGCTGGCCCCCATTTTTCTCCAGAATTTTCTTGCTGTCTCATCTGGAAGAAAAAATTTCTAATCCACATCCGAGGAATTTGCGAGTCCGCGAAAAAATTCCGATTTTTCGGATACGGGCCACGTTTGGCGATCACGGGAATAACGAAAGTTATAGCGGTCTAGGAACAAATCGTCTCCGATTCTAGACAAGTTCTCGTCAACAGAAACACCTTCGTGGTCCGATTCGAATTAAGGAGTACGAGATCCGATGATGTTACTTTTTGAGGATCGTCACCATTGTACGACTTGGCCAAGAGAGTTCTCTAATGATAGCTGTCCCAAACGAAAAAAAATATTCGGTTGTTGGTAGCCCTGTTTCCATTCCAGCTAGCCCGAAACGGACACTCGTGTTTGTTGTGATTGCACTTGCGTGTAGTTTTTTCCTGACAGGCTGGATCGATGTTGCCGGGACGCAGAACCTAACAGGCCATCTTCGGGCTGAAAGCACAGTTGTTGTATCAAGCCACACCGCGCGTATTGAGAACTTGCTGGCGGAAACAGGCGAAACCCTGCCAGCTGGCCAACCGTTGGTCCAATTGATTGATGAACAACTCACAGAGGAGCTAACGCAGACACAGTGCAAAGTCGAAACGTTGACGGCGGAGTTGGAGCGCCTGCGGGCCAAGGCTCAGGTTGACTTGCGTTGGCGGATGAAGGAATTGGAAGCGGAAGAATTTAAGACTCGGTTGCACTCAGCCAAGTTGCTGAAAGAACAGTACACACACCGGCTTGAGGCAGTAGCGTGGCAGGATTTTGTCAACGATTTTGATGCTGCACTTCGCAACGAGTTGCCGAAAAACAACTTTAAATCGGTAGTCTATCAAAGCGGAATGACCGGTGACGAGGCACAGATCAACGCGATCCTACGACAAGAAGCTGCTCAAAACGCTGCGGAAGTCAACGCGGCACAGATGGAAATGTGCGAACGGCGACTGCAGGAACTCCAAGAACTCAAGACCAACCTACCGCAGACTGTGCGCCGTGCCGTCGGGATCGACGTTTCGGAGACGTGTCTGGCCCAATCGAAAGACATCTTGAATCAATTGCAACAGCGCAAGCAGACGTCGACATTGTACACACCAGCCTATGGCACAATTGGCGTATTTCGCAAGAAGGTCGGCGATCGTATCACAGTTGGCGAACCGATCGTCGAGCTGCTCGATCGGGATCGGCCGTATCTGGTCGTCTTGGTTCCCAGTCGCTTGATAACACGATTTGAAGCGGGTGATGACGTGCAGTTGATGTTTCCGGGCAGCAAACATCGTCGGGGCTGTGTCCAGAGCGTACCGCCACAGACGTCGTCGGATTCCCGCCATATCGGAACATCGGTTGCAGGTGAGGCTGTCGTCGAAGTGCGTGTCGATCCGGTTGGCAAGCTGTGGCCGACCATTCCTATTGGATCGGCTATTGATATTTTGTTCGCCAAGTAAAGACCGTAGTTGTGCCCGAGTCGTTTGCGATAGAAGGATCTATTGTGACTTCGCCACAGACATGATTTCGTCGATAGAAATTGGCTCGCAAAGCTTGGATTCCACATGCGACGAAAGCAACAATACCAACTTGCCGGCCTTGGTGACTTTCGCGTCAGGAAATCCGATCACGTTTCGGCCATCGTTTAACGTCACACAAACTTCGTCCGTTTCGTTGACGCCGCTTAGACCGTCGCAAACAAGTGCCGGAAACCGACTCCACGCCCACGTCCACAGTGTCGCATCCGGATCAACTCGGCCCGCAAGGTCGTTCCATTCCGCCTCGGCTTTCTTCAGATCACTCAGACAGGCTTTCTGACACCACGGCTTCAGCACGTGCTCGATCCATTCCTTACGTGATGCGGCTAATTCATTGAATAGGGTCATGGCACAACTCTTTGTCTAAGTTGAAACTCTTTTTCACACCCAAAGTAAAGTCAGATCACAGATCACGCAGATACGCACAGAGTTCATGAAACGTTTGATTCTCGAACGAGTTCGACATGCGATTGTACGGAATCATCGCAGAATGGAGTATCTGTGTTGATCGGAATAATCAGCGGACGCTACCAGCCGAGAACCATACTTGGTGACACAATGGAACTTGCTCTAGCCATACAGCTATAATGTGGAAAACTTGATAGCATTAGAAGTCACAACCCACTCTAAGCCAGTTGTAGTCGCTGGAGGAAATGATGGCAGGTAACCTGGTCAACATTGATTCGGTCAATTTTCGGCGAGTGTTTCCCTGGATCAATTTATTTCGATCCTTTGGAATTGCCATTGACCCTCAGAAGGTCCTGTTGGCCGCGTTTGCGCTGATCGCGATTTCGGGGGGAAATTGGATGTTCGCGAACTTGCCGTTTGCACCAGATCAGGCAGACGCACAACTTTGGCCTTGGGAAAGGGACTTGGGCTACGTCGAGTCGAATCACGTTTCTCACCAACCGATTCGGGAAGTGCGAGTCAATGATCCCTTCAGAACTCTTGTCGTCGTCTCAACAAATTGGCGAGTGGTCTTGAGCCCCGTCATGGCACTGATTAATCCTGGCGTGGTGCTATTACAAACGGTGAGTGAATCGAACACAGAAGGAACGAAGACGTGGGCGGATGTCGCCTATGCCTGGACTCAACTGTTGTGGATCTTGTGCGTTTGGGCAGTCTTCGGCGGAGCGATTACGCGAATGGTGGCAGTACAGTTTGCTCGCGATGAAAAAGTGGGCCTATTGGCCGCATTGAAGTTTTCTGTCCAGAGGTTTCTGTCGTATCTCTTGGCTCCTCTTTTGCCAATTGCTGGCATCGGCTTCTTTTGGCTGTTGTGCGTCCTCGGAGGATGGATTGGACGCATACCCGCAATAGGCGAAGTGCTGATCGGATTGTTTTGGATTGTTCCGCTCTTCTGCGGATTGTTTATGGCGCTGATGTTGGTCGGCGTTGCGGCCGGTTGGCCGCTGATGTATGCCACGATCAGTGCGGAAGCGAGTGACGGGTTTGATGGGCTGAGCCGCGCGTACTGTTATGTCTATGGTCGACCGTGGCACTATTTGTGGATGGTCATTGTCGCCATGGCGTTCGGTTCGGTCGTCATCTTCTTTGCTTGGTTAGTCACTTGGCTTCTCGTCTATTTGGGTGGTTGGAGCGTTGCGTCTGGTATGGGTCTGAATAACGCCGTTGCCTTATTTCAGGCATCGGCCGGACTATTTGGAATAGATGTGTTGGGTGGAGGTACCGACGAAGAATATTTTTTGGGTTCGGTTGCGGTCGGTGCCTGGATGCGCCTTGTTGGGCTGGTCTTGGTCGGTTTTATATATTCCTATTTCTGGTCCGCCTTCACCATTATGTATTTCTTGCTTCGACGCAGTGATGACGGCACTGAATTCGACCAGGTATACATTACGGAAGACGAGCAACGGAACGAGCTGCTGCCACTGGTTGGTGTCGCGGAATCGGATCAGTCCACTGACGAAGCTGCGGTAACGTCGGATTCTCCAAGCACAGAGTAGCCGCTGAGCGACTTCTGATGAGCAAGTCGATAAAACAACAGCTCTTGAACACAAGACGAAGCCTTGGCCCTGGGCAGTCAGCCTTCGATTGCGGACCCTCGTTCCCATCCTACCAGCGAAAGAGAGCGGTGCCCCAAGTTAGTCCGGCACCGAAGCCACACATGAGGATTGTGTCGCCGCGGTTGATGCGTCCGGCTTGGAACGCTTCGTCCAGGATGATTGGGATCGAGCCGCCTGAAGTGTTGCCGTACTTATCCAGGTTATTGATCACCTTTTCAGCGGGAATGCCCAGTTGCTCGACTGCGTTATCAATGATGCGGATGTTTGCTTGGTGGATGACGTACAGTGCCACGTCGTGCACGCTCATGCCCGTCTTGTCAAGCATCAATTCGATTGTGTCAGTCAAAGCCCGCACGGCCCATTTGAAGACGTTGCGGCCGTCCATTTTCAGGAAGTGCAGGCCGGCCTCGAGGTCCTCGGGAGTTAGGGGACGCCGCGTTCCTCCGCTGGGGCACTCCAGTAACGGTCCGCCACTGCCGTCCGAACCCATTTGGTAGCAAATCAGACCTTGGTGCGACTCACCACGGGCCAACAACACCGCCCCGGCTCCGTCACCGAATAAAGGTGCGATGCGTTGATCGTTTGGATCGACAATCCGGCTGTTACAGTCGCCGCCGATCACAAGTGCCAGTTTGCTGTTTCCAGTTGCGACGAATTGCGACCCAGTCACCAACGCGTACATGAAACCGGAACACGCTGCGTTCAAATCGACCGCAGGAGCGTCAAGTCCTAGTTGATCTTGAACCAGGCAGGCCGTCGATGGGCACTTTTGATCCGGAGTGAATGTTCCCACTAACACCAAGTCGATGTCCTGTGGATCGACGCGAGCTGCTCGGATTGCCTTCTTGGCCGCTTCGGTACACAAATCGCTCGTCGCCTGTTCTGGCAGTGCGTATCGTCGAGCGCGTATCCCCGTTCGCTGTTCAATCCAATCGGGGTCAAAGCCGCGTGTTTTCCGCAAGTCCTGATTCGTAACGACAACTTCCGGAACGTATGAACCGCAGGCCACGATCTGTACGCCCAAAAGCGAATTGCTCCGCCCGCCGGACGGAGCAATTGCACTCTTGCGATTATCCAGTTGTTTTTTTGCGACTCCAGCTGACGATAGCGATTGTGGATCCGTTTCGGCAGACTCAATTCTACTGGGTTCAATGTGAAGGGACCTCTGATGCATCAAGCGACAATCCTGTATGCTGGGCAGTCGGGGTCGATGTGATTGTGAGCCATGAACGACGGGATTTTGTAACTACGACTATACTTCGTAGATCGCAAGCACTGCGGCTCATCCGGAGAGGTGTCAGAATACGCCTAAATCGCACGCAGTACACCTATCACTTGTAAATGGAAGCCGAAGTATAACTAGTTCGAACTTAAGAAACTAGCGATCTTTGTGACGATTTTGATCTTCCTCCGAATAGTCGATTTACTTGCTCATTCTGGTTGGGAAAATAGCCGATGTGTCTGTTATCAATAGTTTATCGCATCATTCCAGAATGCCCGCTATTATTCTGGGTCAATCGGGACGAGCTGCTGTCGCGTCCTTCGGCGCCGCCGCGAATCGTTCACTGTCAAAATGACCGCATGGCATGGCTGGGCGGAATTGATCTGAAAGCTGGCGGAACCTGGTTAGGCATCAACGAGCATGGCCTAGTTGTTGCAGTGACGAACCGGCCGAAAAGTGTTGTGTCGTCTGAACCTAAATCACGCGGGCTGCTTTGCCGTGACTTGCTCGGGTTTGCGCGGCCTCAGGCCGCGCTGGACGAAGCGCAGGCGCAACTTCGAGAAACAGAATTCGACGGTTGCAACGTTGCGGTCCTATCTCGGGAATTTTCCGCTTTGATCGAAGCGAGTGACGATGTGAAGGTGGTCGATCTGCCTGCTGGGATTCACGCAGTAACCAATGGCAACCTAAATGACAACAATGATGTAAGAATTCGACGTGTCCGAACAGAACTGGAGAAAACCAATGGTGTCGACAGTCTGAATGACTGGATTGATGCCGGCAGCAAAGTCTGTTGTTTGCATGGTAACGAAGATGACGCGGCCATCTGTCTCCACGGCGAGGATCCTCAAGGCCAAGCATGGGGGACTGTCTCGTCGACCATCATCGCGTTGACCCACAAGGCCAGTCAGTCCGTGTACCGATATGCCCCGAAGCCACCGTGCGAGGCTCCTTATGATGACTATTCACCGCTCATCCGACGGTTGTTGAACCGGTAAACTGAACGTCATGCCTCATCACAGAATGCACTTGAAAGGCCCCTGGCAGTACGAATGGGTTACTTCGTTGAGCGTATCGAATGTGGTCAAGTGTCTCGATGTTGGCGAAGGCAAGGTCATAATGCCGGCTAGTTGGCAGTCCATTTTCGGCAGTACCTCTGGTACAGTCCGGTTTTTCCGCCGCTTTGGCCAGCCCACGAATCTGGAATCGGAAGAGCGAGTTTTTATTGTGTTCGACGGTGTCGGCGGTTCAGCGCGCGTCGCGGTCAACGACCACATATTGGGAACAATGTCGGATTCAGACCGTCCGATTGGTTTTGAAGTGACCAATCTGCTTCAGGCAAGCAACCAGTTAGTCGTGGAGCTGGACTTTGATGTCGACCGAGCTGATGGCGCACCCGGTGGGCTATGGGCGCCTGTCGCGATCGAAATTCGTTCGGATATCACGCGTCGTCCGACTTCCGCGTAGCGCTTGTCGAGTTTGCAGCTGCGTGATAGCCAACATCTGCCATCTCAGCGGTCGAGCTATTCGATGTTCGTCGTACGTCGATCCGAGCACCATATGTGTGGATGACAGAAACTACGAGACGTGCCGGGCAGTGGTTCAACACCTCGCAGGTCAGTTCTGGAGTTTCCGTGAACGGAGGATTAAACGTCAAGTGCACCGCCCCCTGCTTCTGGCTTCTGGAGAAATGGATTTTGACAGACCCTTCGATGTGGTCACGCCCGTCGTCAGTCAACATGCGGGTCATCCATTGCGATAGCTGAAGTGACGAGTCTGCCATCCGTGAATTGATACTAACGAGTTCTTCAATCTTATCCATTTTATCAAACTGTTCCCGAAAAGGTTCTGTACTTTCCAGCTGTGATTTAGCACATACAATGCACTTCTCTCCCACAAGAATCAGCACTACGCTTGCTAACAGAAACAGGATTGCCAGAAAGGTCACCGCGAGAATTGAGTTGCTGGGAAGCAACGTGACACCAAGCGTCATCGGAGGGACGAGCGTCACGATTCCAGTGACGATACGGGTCGTTTTGGCTCGTTCTTGAGATTGAATTTGAAATAGAGTGCTAGCCGTCAAGCTTAGTACAGTGGCCAGCAACGTAATCAAACAAGCAACATTCGTCGGAAGTTGGTCTTGGAATGCGCCTGCCACTTTGCGCGAAAGTACGACGACCGTGATGACAATCAAACTGGTCCAGATAGCTGTCGCCGAGGCTAGGCGCCAATCCTGCCTGCCCGAAGAATTGGTCACATCTCGAATCATGGGACTCATTCCATTGAGTCTGTTATTTTCGCCTAGCGGCGTTACCATCGCCTAAGGCAATGGTGGAGAAACAACGTACCAGAAAATTGAAGTGTAAAGTGCAACTTTAAAACTTGCGATTCATGTTTCAACGGGATGCCAAACGAAATATTATTCTCGTGCGACTGCATAAGTTTCATGCAACACGTGTTCATAATCCGGCAGCTTTTCGAAGACCGGGCGCTTTGTCTATGGCCTCCCAGGTGAAGTCGGCATCGGTGCGACCGAAGTGACCACCGCAGGCCGTCTTTTGGAAGATAGGGCGTCGAAGCTGTAGGCTCTCGATGATTCCTGCCGGGGTCAAAGGAAACGCTTCACGCACTAATTCGGCGATCCGGTCTTCGGAAATCTCGTTCGTCCCTTTCGTTTCGACATGAACACTGACCGGGTCGGCCACCCCAATGGCGTACGCGAGTTGAACTTCGCATTCAGCCGCCAGTCCGCTGGCGACCACATTCTTCGCAATGTACCGAGCCATGTACGCGGCGGACCTATCGACCTTGGTGGGATCTTTTCCACTGAAGGCACCCCCGCCATGGCGACTCCAACCGCCGTACGTATCTACAATGATCTTGCGCCCCGTCAAGCCCGAGTCGCCATGAGGCCCTCCAACGACAAACCGGCCCGTTGGATTGACGTGGTATTTTGTCGCATCCGATAGGAGCTGATCGGGAATCGTCTTTTGGATAATTTCAGGGATCACATAGTCAGCAATGTCTTGCTGGCTAACTTTGTCAGAGTGTTGCGTCGAGACAACGACGGTGGAAACCTCGAGGGGAGTCACGCCATCGTACTTTACGGTGACCTGACTCTTGCTGTCCGGCCGCAGCCAGTCGACCTCGCCATTTTGTCGGACTTCCGCCAATCGGTTGATGATCCGGTGCGCTAGAGCGATGGGCACTGGCATAAACTCTTTCGTTTGGTTACAGGCAAAACCGAACATCAAGCCCTGGTCACCCGCACCGTCTCGATCGACACCCTGAGCGATGTCGCCGCTTTGACTGTGTAAAGCAACAAGAACCTGGCACGTATCGGCATTGAAGCCAACATCGTCGTTCGTGTATCCAATCTGTCGTACAACGTTGCGGACGACGTCAACGTAGTCCACCTTGGCCTGAGACGTAATCTCTCCGGCCAGAACGACTAGGTCGGTCGTGCACAGCGTTTCGCAGGCCACTCGCGATTTGGGGTCTTTGGCGAGCGTGGCATCCAGGATTCCATCGGAAATCTGGTCACAGACTTTGTCCGGATGTCCCATGCTCACCGACTCGCTAGTAAAGAAATAATTGGCCATTGCGGGTATCCTAGAGAATGAAAGTCATCGGGGACATTGAAAACAATGATGCTACTCGAAATGTTCCAACAGAAACAGTCGTGGAATTCTAAGGTCGAGCCAAAAAACTCACAACCCTGGAACCGAAGCGGCAAGAGATGTAGGGAGCGGCTTCATGCAACCTGTTTTTTAGTTTCTTTCAAGTCCTGTTCAGCATGCAGCATTGACATGATCATCGCGACGGTCTTTGCAGTCGCTCCCTGTTGTGACAGAACGATTCGTTGTGCTGTGCGTCCCTGTTCCCGGGCCGTCAAAGGATGATCCAGGTAATACTGCACTTTGCAAGTCAGGTCGGCCGCATTGCTTACCACTTGGGCCGCGTTCTGTTCTAAAAGCGATTCGACGACGTCACGGAAATTTTTGGTGTTGGGGCCGAATAGCACGGTCGCTCCGTATGCAGCAGGCTCGATCATATTCTGACCGCCGCGGTTGGTCAGACTACCGCCGACAAAGGCGATGTCCGCCAATCCCCAACAGACGGACAGTTCCCCCAACGTGTCGAGCAGTAAAACGGGTGGAGGTTCTTGGCTACGATCTCTAAGAGTCTCGTCAATTGAATTCGGGCCGGATGACGAATCCTTGTTACTAAAGTCGATGTTGGGTCCGTGATCGACTCGGATCATTTGGCTGCGGCGAACCAACGGCAATCCTCGGCCTGTGACGAGCCGAGCGACTTCTTCGAAGCGTTCTTGGTGTCGTGGTACCAGAATCAACCTCAGATCCGGGTGAGCGTCCACTAAGGTCAGCCACGTCTGAAGCGCGTATTGTTCTTCTGGCGCCTGTGTGCTACCGGCGATGAAGATTTTCTCATCATCTTGCAATCCGAAGGCATGTCGCAGTTCCTGCGTTTTTTCGTTCTGACGAAATTTTTCGACGCGATCAAATTTGATCGATCCTGTGACTTGGATGCAGTCCGCCGATGCCCCGAGATCAACGAATCGGTCCGCATATGTCTGAGTCTGGACGGCCAAACGTGCAAAACGCTCTAACAACCGCTTGATCAACGGTCGTAGAAGTCGGTAGCCACAATAACTGTGCTGGCTGATACGCCCGTTAATGAGCATCAAGGGGATGCCTGCTTGAGCCACAGCCAGGATGAAGTTTGGCCACAGTTCCAATTCAACTAGCACGACAGCCGACGGTCGAGTCCGTGTGAGCGCGCGTCGGACCGACCAAGAAAAATCAAGTGGAAAATAGCAGACTCTATGACCTGAGAATTGTTTTTCGGCTACTGCATGGCCCGTACTGGTGGTCGTTGAAATCACGAATTCCCAGCCGGGTAACTGCGTCTGCAACTCGCTTAGTACGGATCGCAGTTGCAGCACCTCGCCGACACTGACCGCGTGCAACCAAAGGCAAGGCCGGCTTGAATCGCGCGAGGGCAATTGCCCCAATAGTTTTTGCGCCAATCCGTCACGATACTTGCCATAAACCAGTCTTCGGTATAGCAACATCGGGGAGACGGCAAGCAGCAGAAACAAATATGCTGCGTTAAGAATCCAGGGCATCCATTCGCCTTTTTGTCATCGCTGTCGCACTTCTAGATTTGACGCGGCGACTCATGCACTTGCACCACAACACTTCTTGTATTTCTTTCCACTCCCGCATGGGCAGGGATCATTTCGACGGACTTTTGGGCTGCGATTGCGAATTGGCTCGATCACTTGCGGAGTTTGGCCGGGTTCCAGACCACCTGTTTCTTCAGAGTACATTGCCGCAGCCATTCCGGCATCTTCATGGACTGTCCCCGTGATCTTCCACAGAGAGCCGACGAATTCTGGACTTTGCTTTTCCAGTCGAAAGATGGCCGACGTGACTTGCTGTCCCACACGCAACCACATTTCGTCGAAGGCTTTCATGCCTTCCCGTTTGTATTCAACCTTGGGATCTTTCTGAGCGTAACCAACGAGCCCGATTCCGGCACGCAGGTGATCCATGTAGTAGAGGTGGTCCTTCCAGGCCGTGTCTAGGATCTCAAGGATCAAGGACCTTTCCGCCTGACACAGTTCTGGGCGATACTGCTCGTCATACTGCTGCAGCACCTTTTGCCGCGCATCTTCGCGCGTCAGCGATTCTAAATCGTTGGTTTGCAGGAGGGCCTCAAATTCTTGGTTCACCCATTTGGTCAACTGAGCCAAGACATTGGCCTTTTCATCGTGATCCGACTCAAAATCTTCGCCGTTCTCACTGCCGTACGCTCGATCCAAAAACGCGTCGACTGTTGAGGTGAAATCACCACTGGTATCGAAGTAGCGCTGACTGTGCTGATTCAGCAGCTCCTCGATTTCGCGCACAGTTTTGTTCTTAATGTCGTCAACACTGCAATTCGTGTTGAAGCGGCTATTGGCCCAGCGAATCAAGCCGTCGCGGTCGTGCCGCGCTCCATGTCCACGACGGTCGGTCAGGAAATTGGTCATTCCGACCGCAACTGGAAATGTGATTTCCTTTGCTCGATATGCCGTGTTGATCTTTTGACGAATCAGATCGTTTGACTCTTCGATGTTGCGCTCAGAGAATTCTTCGGCCGAGGCGTCCAAACCAAATTGCTGATGAATCCAAGCACATAACGACTCCCGACCCCAGCCGTCATCGAGAAACATGTCCAACAGTGAAAAGTCGTACCGAGCAACTGATTCACAAGAACGGTTAAACAGGTATTCGAACAATCCGTCGCGGCCGGTTTTCTTTAGCTCACTGGAGCTCGTGTTCAGCCCCCAATGCGTGTTGGCCCACTTCGACAGCGCTTGCCAATTCCATTCACTCTTGTCTTCAGCCTCTTCCGGTAGGTTCTCTACGATCTGTTCTTCGATCAAGTCTTCGGCCTGCCGTTCGGCTTCGTCCTTCAGGAATTGGACCAGTTGGTCTTTTTCCATGTTGCGAACATTGCTGACATCCGTTTCGATGTGGAGTGTTTGAGCACACCACTCGACGATGGTTTCCCAGCGATGGTCGGGGCTTAGGAAATGCCGCGTCCAGCGGTCAGTTTGTCCATCGGTCATGTCAAGGATCAGATCTTGACAATTGATGTCATCCAGGATTCGTTGCCGATACGAATAGACGCGTTGTCGCTGCTCATCCATGACTTCGTCATATTCGAGCAAATGTTTGCGGGTTTCGTAGTGCCGTTCTTCGACACGTTTTTGGGCCTTTTGGATTTGGCGGCTAACCATGGGGCTCTCGATGGCTTCGCCTTCCTGCATACCCAGCTTTGTCAGGATGGTTTTGACCCATTCGCCGGCAAAGATACGCATCAGGTCGTCTTCCAAGGACAGGAAGAATCGGCTCGATCCGGGATCTCCCTGGCGTCCGCTGCGGCCTCGCAACTGCAGGTCGATGCGCCGTGCGTCGTGACGCTCGGTGCCAATGACATGAAGCCCTCCCAACTCGGCCACTTCACGGCCTTCGGTTACCATGCCTTCACGTTCGGCGACGGTTTGCGTCTTTTCGTCCCATTCGGATTTTGGAACATCCAGACGAGATTCGTATGTCTGGCTCAACTCATCCCAAGCCATGTGTTCTGGATTGCCGCCCAGAATTATGTCCGTTCCGCGGCCGGCCATGTTCGTCGAGATAGTGACGGCATCTTGACGTCCGGTCTGTGCGATGATTTCCGCTTCGCGCTCGTGGTGTTTGGCATTCAGCACATTGTGCTGAATGCCATATTTGTCCAGTTTCCCGGATAGCAGTTCGGATTTTTCGATCGAGACCGTACCGACGAGTATCGGGCGCCCGGTCTTGTGCACGTTGCGAATTTCTTCGGAGACAGCATCCCATTTTTCTTGCTCGGTGCGAAAAATGATGTCCGGATGGTTCACGCGATACAACGGCCGGTTAGTGGGGACGGAAATTACGTCCAGTTTGTAGATTTTCCAGAACTCTTCGGCCTCGGTCATGGCTGTTCCAGTCATACCGGCCAGCTTCTTGAACAGCTTGAAATAATTCTGCAGCGTGATTGTGGCCAGCGTTTGAGATTCTTCCTTGATCGTAACGCCCTCTTTGGCTTCTACGGCTTGGTGCAACCCATCGCTCCATTGTCGGCCGGGCATCTTGCGGCCGGTGAATTCGTCGACGATCACTACCTCGCCATTGCTCTCAACAACATAGTGCACGTCGCATTTGTAAAGGTAGTGGGCCTTCAGGGAGTTGTCGATCAGGTGCGGCCATTCCATATTGCCGGTAGTGTAAAAGCTTTCTACACCGGCAATTTCCTCGGCTGCTCGGATCCCATCGTCGGTCATGTGGCAGGTGTGTTCTTTCTCCTTGACCTCGAAGTGCACTTCCCTTTTTAACTGTAGTGCAACCCGGTTTGCTTTCGAGTACTTGCTGACGTCGTCCTGGGCCGGGCCAGAAATGATTAGCGGCGTCCTGGCCTCGTCGATCAGGATGTTGTCGATCTCGTCCACGATCGCGAATTTCAGCGAGCCCTGGACTTGCAGTTTTTTGGTCGGCTTCATGTTATCGCGCAGGTAGTCGAAGCCGAATTCGTTATTGGTCCCGTAAACGATGTCGCAGGCGTATGCTTTTTGCCGCTCGTATGGGTCCATCTGTGACTGGATCGCTCCAACCGTCAGTCCCAGTCCCATGTACACCGGACCCATCCACTCCATATCGCGGCGGGCCAGATAGTCGTTGACGGTCACGACGTGAACTTTTCCGGCCAATGCGTTCAAGAAGGCGGGCAACGTGGCAACCAGCGTCTTTCCTTCGCCGGTAACCATTTCAGCAATAATGCCGCAATGCAGAAAGTACCCGCCGATCATCTGTACGTCGTAGTGCCGCATTTTCAGGTAGCGGCGACTTGATTCGCGCACGGCGGCAAAGGCTTCAGGCAGTAGATCGTCCAGTGTCTGGCCGTCGGATAGGTGTCTCCGAAACTTTTCCGTCGACTGCTTCAGTTCTTCGTCCGACAACGTCTCCATTTGGGGCTCGAGTCCGTTGATGCGATCCAGCATCGAATTGGGAACAATCGTAGCATTCCCTTGCTTGTCACGCATAAACCCGAGTTTGCGAATGTGACGTTCATTGGACGAGCCGAACATTGTTGTGATGAAACGTTCGATCCAAGCCGTCAGCGCATTCAGCCAATCGCCGAGTTTCTCAAGGAATTCCATGGACCTAATCTCTGCACAGGCTGTCGAAATGTCAGTTTCACAGCCTTAGTGGCCGGCGAATCGTCCATTTGCCCAATGGATTAGCCACGCAACCCAAGCGGACCGGAAACAATTGATATGACGTAAGTTCGCTTTAATTCGAAGTTTATTGGTTGCACGAAATCCGGTCAATGCCGGTCAAACAACCCGTTTTTTATTTTCCAACGGGGCTTGGTGCGTTAAAGTGTGCAGTTATTGCGGCGATGATATGTCAGAAGGAACTTCTGGAGTCGGACTGCATGAATCGTCATCATGTCGCACGAATGCTTGGTGGCTCGGTCGCTTTATTTGTGCGCTGCATTTGGCCATTGTCCAGTAACGTGCAAACGGCAGCACCGCGCAAGCCAAACCTTCTTTTTGTTCCGGCTGACGATTTAGGTCACGGCGACTCGGGCTGTTACGGCCAAGTCGTGATCCGCTCGCCAATTCGAAGCAGTTTACTGGCACGAGTGACGGTCCATTAACTTACGACATTGAGATAGCCGGATTGGCAAGAATATTGAACTTGGTCGCGAGAAGCATGCTTGATGAACGATACATCCGATTCTGATGGGCTCCAGCCGGACATCACAACACAAGGCTTTCAGCGAGTTGCTTCATCGAGATCAACCGGACTGCGCAAGCTTGTCGTGTTCCTGGTAACCGTCACCGTTGTTTTCGTCGCATCGCGAAAATTCGGCGATGTCCTCACACTCGAAAACCTAATCCAGCATGAAGCGGAGTTGCAACAGTATTACCAGGAGCGTCCGCTTCGAGTCTGTATCGCTGCGTTTTTGATTTACGTGGCGGTGACTGCCCTGTCCATTCCCGGAGCTACCGCAATGAGTCTGGTTGTCGGTTGGTTCTTCAGTTTTTGGCGCGGACTAATTCTCGTCAGCTTGGCATCGACAGGCGGTGCTACGTTGGCCTTTCTGCTAAGCCGATATTTTCTGCGAGACGCGATTCAGCAGAAGTTCGGCGATCGGTTAACAAGTTTCGACGCGGCACTTGAACGCGAAGGTGCTTACTACCTGTTTACACTGCGGCTATTCCCCGCAGCACCGTTTTTCGTGATCAACGTTGTGATGGGGTTGACGTCGATTCGCGTTTGGACGTTCTGGTGGGTCAGCCAGATCGGCATGCTGGCCGGCACGTGTGTTTATGTGTATGCGGGATCTCGGTTCCCTAGTCTGAGACAACTTGCCGAGCACGGAATCCACGGCATCTTGACACCTGAATTGATCGTCGCGTTCATCGTGCTGGGTCTTTTTCCGATTTGTGTCAAGAGAATCGCCACCCACTTTCGACTGCTGGCTTGATTGGTGTTCCACTAACCGGGACAAGCTCGGCCGTGATGCGTCTGGCACCAGTCTCACTGAATTGGAGCGGTTTCAGCGACCACGTTCGCTGAATCAACTTGTTATCGCCGCTTTTGCGGATGATCTGGTCCGTGCTGTGTCGGTTCCGGGACGATTCATTAGCCATAATAGCACGGGGCTGGCTACGTATATCGAACTATAAGTTCCGACCAGCACTCCTAGCACCAAGCAAAACGCGAAGCCGTGGATGCCCTCACCACCGAACCCGTACAAGATAGAGACCACAAGAAAAGTCGTGATCGAAGTCAGCAACGTGCGCGCCAACGTTTGATTCAGGCTGGAGTTGACCATATCACTGGTCAGCGCCGGATTCTTTCCCCGAACTTCGCGAATGCGATCAAAGACGACGATCGTGTCGTTTAATGAGTAACCAACGATCGTCAGAAATGCCGCAATCATCGGTAGATTGATTCTGAAGTCGGATAGCAGCAGTGCGTTACCGAAGGCGGTGCCGCTGACCAATGAAGCCAATGCGACCATTCCCACTACGACCAACACATCGTGCACCAACGCCGCGACAGCAGCCAGACCAAAGTTAATCCGTTGGAAGCGGAACCAAATGTAGGCCACAATGGCAATGAGGCTAATCAACATCGCCATGATCGCGTACTGCTGCATTTCCATTCCGACCTGCGTCTCGAATTGATTGACCTCTTCGAACAGCGGCGTTTCCGCTAATTCTGTCTGCATCCGGTTCAACGCTCGTTTCAGATCGGCTGTGTTGACTGCTGACCTTGCTTGCAATTGCATTTCGGAAAACTTCTTGACGTCATTGGTGCCGGCTTTTAGCCCGCTGCCTTTCGTTCCAGTGAATCGAAATAATGAATTCGGATCGGGATATTCCAGCTTCAGTGTTGCCACCGCGGCAACCAAGCCATCCGCAGCGGTGGATTCAGTGATTTCATCGCTGAAGATCAGATCGACTTGGTGTCCGCCTCCGAACGCGCTTTGCGTTGGTGCGGCCACGGTCTCGACTTTGTTCTCTGGAGTGCGGTTTGTATTTTCCTCCTCTAATTCATCAGACTTGTTCGACAATTCGGACGCCTTAGCAACCTTCGAAAATTCTCCGATTGTCATCGTGATACGGCGCAAAGGGCGCTGTTTCAGTGCTTCGGCTACCGACTTGCGGACACGAGAAAGTCTCGTATCGGTCGTGCGCAGCCGATACCTTCGGCCAACATCGGATGCCTGGTCTTCATCACTGAGCGTCAATCGTTCGAGGGTGATATTTGATCCAAATTGCGCTTCCAGATCGGTCCGAACAGCTTCTAGATTTTGTGGCTGGACGAATTCGAATGTCACCATCGCTCCACCCCGAAAGTCGATATCTAGGTTCTCACTGCCGCGCGATGCCAAGCTGGCCATCCCGGCGACAATCAACACCAACGAGAAAATGGCAGCAGGTATCTTTTTTCCAATAAAATCGAAACGGGGCGATCTGACGATGCTCATCATTTTCAGATTACGCAACCACCGTTTGCGTTCCAAGATGTCGAACATCAACCGGCCGCCATACAAGGCCGAAAACATACTCATCACAATCCCGATGAATAGCGTTACTGCGAAACCTCGGACTTGATCGGTGCCGATCATGTACAGCACCACTGCTACGATCAAAGTTGTTACGTTTGCGTCGACGATGGTGGTAAACGCACGCGAGAATCCGTTTTGAATTGCCATGCGCAGGTTAGAGCCGCGATTCAGTTCCTCACGGATCCGTTCGAAAATCAATACGTTAGCGTCGACGGCCATACCAATGGTAAGCACCAATCCAGCCAATCCGGGCAGCGTAAAGGTGCCTTGGACCAACGCCATTGTTCCCATCACAAGGATCAAGTTTAAAACCAGGCACAAGTTGGCAATCAGTCCCGCGAACCGGTAATAGCTGATCATAAAGATCAAAATCATCACCGACGCCAGTCCGATCGCCAATTTACCCTTTTGTTGAATGTCTGCTCCCAACAACGGGCTGATCGTGAACTCGCTTATCGGTTCGTGTTTAATCGGTATCTCCAATGCGCCCGCGTTTAATACGTCGATTAACTCGCTGATTTCTGTTTGTGTGAAGTTGCCGCTGACAATGCCGCTGCTGCTGATCGTTTCGCGTAAGTTCGGGGCCGATTGCACTTTGTTGTCGAGCAAAATGGCCAGACGGCGCTGGAACCCGTCGGTTAACGGTCTGTTGCGGCTGGTCATCGTCTGGAACTTAAAGGCTCCTTGCTGATTGAAGGTGAACCCGACTGCGAGCGATCCGTCCTGATCGACTGTCTGATAGGCTCGGACCAGGAACTTACCAGTTACTCGATGGCGTTCGGGCGTCACCATGACAAGCACCTGTTCGACATCTTTGCCGTCGTTGTCCTTGCTTGTCCGCAGCGCGATTTCGCCGTGAGTGTCAATTTCCTCTTTTTCGGAAATATCACGCCACATTGCGATGACTCGTGTCCCTTCGACGAAGGTCCTTTCCGTTAGCGGAAGTGTGTTCGCGTTGTCGATCAAACCGCGATTTCTGATTCCAGTCCTGCCATGGTCGCGCTCGTTCGCCAGAATTTCGAACTCCAAGCTGCCTAGCCGAGTCATTCTCCTCTTCATTTCTGCAACGACGTGTGCATCTGCACCGGGAGTAATGACTTCAATTCGGTCCGCGCCGACCTTGCGGACAGTCACCTCTTCCAGACCGCCTGGATTGATTCGTCTCCGGATTGCTCCGACCATTTGTTCCATTGATGCGCTCACATCCTTGCCGGCCTTCTTCGCCGCCTCGACATCAACCTGGAACACCAGGTTCGTGCCCCCGGCCAAATCGATTCCCAACTTGACGGCATCCATCCAATGGTTTCCGATGGCCACCTGGTACACAAATGGAGCCAGGCCTAAGACAACGGTCAGCAGAAGGGCGCCAATTTTGAAACCTAGGTCCTTCAGCTTTAGCGTTTTGCCTAAAAATGATCCCAACGCCATCGGCACAACGAAGATGGCGACAACGATGAAGAACATCAGCCATCCGGAAGTATCCGACGCTTTGGTTGTCACCTCAGGCTTCGTAGCGGCAAGGACCACTAAATCGGACAACAAGTCGATCATTGGTTACGCATCCTATCGTGCAAGAAAAACGCGATATACTTTTGCTTTGAAATCTCGCAAAAGACTTGACTATGCGCTGCTGAAGGCCGATCGCTGATAGCGATCATGACGCCTTTAAAGTTTTTTTCTCCGAATCCTCGCTTCCCACCGTTTGAATACTGCTGCGAAGAAACTTGATACGCGTGTTGTCGTCGACCTTGACCGTGACTTCCTTTCCGTCCGCCGAAATGTTCGCGACCGTGCCGACAATCCCACCGACGGTGATGATGCGGTCGTTTTTCTTTAAGACTTTCAGCATTTCTTCACGTTTGCGTCGATCCCGACTCTGTGGGCGCAAGATCAAAAAGTACCACAAAACGAAAATTGCGATCATCGGGAACAACAGTGCCCCTAAGGGCGAGCCTGATGGATTATCGGCTGCCAACACGCAAAACACATTAAGCCATTCGATCATGCTATCTACTCAAAATAATGTTAAATGGTAACGCTTCAGCCAAGTAAAGTAGGCCATCCTATGGCTGTTTTGCCAGACGACTAAAGTGTTACGCTAAAGGTAATTTTCCGTGCAATCGCCGAAAACTTGTAAAACGTCTGGAAAAACAGCGAGCATCTTAGACGGATAAACCCCACCGGACAAGGTGAACCGAACGAAACTCTTCAACACGGTGTTCGCGAATCGCGCGTCGCAGATCGCTCATTAGCCTCTGATAGTATGCGATGTTATGCCATGAGACCAAGATTGGACCCAGCATCTCGTTGGCAACGAATAGGTGCCGCAAATAGGCGCGACTGAAACGACGACAAACCGGGCACTCACATTCTTGGTCCAACGGCCGGGCGTCACATTGATATTGACGATTTCGCAATCGAACCGGCCCATCGTCGGTAAAAGCAGTTGCGTTACGGCCGTTCCGCGTTGGCAAGACGCAATCGAACAGGTCGATGCCGCACGAGACCGCTTCGATGAGATCTTGCGGCTGACCCACGCCCATCAAATATTTCGGCCGGCCGGCTGGAAGCATTGGCGCAGTCCAGCGAAGCGTCTGGTACATGAGTTCGATGTCCTCGCCCACACTCAGTCCGCCGATCGCATAGCCGGGAAAATCTAGCGACAGCAAACCGTGGATTGATTGTTCGCGTAATTTGCGATCAGTTCCGCCCTGAACAATTCCGAACAACGCCTGGTCATCCCGTTGATGGACTTCGCGGCAACGGATGGCCCAACGTGTTGTACGTTCCACCGCTCGTTGAAGTTGCTCACGGTCGCCGTCATGGGGCGGGCATTCATCCAGACACATGATGATATCGGCACCCAGTTGCTCCTGAATGCGAATCGCCTTTTCGGGCGACAGTTCGAAAATACTGCCGTCGATATGTGAACGAAAAACGACATGCTCATCGTCTAGTTGAGTCAGCCGGGCCAAACTAAAAATTTGGAAACCACCACTGTCCGTGAGCAAGGGACCGTCCCACTGCATGAATGCGTGCAGGCCACCCAATTCGCTGACGATTGCGGCGCCTGGCCGAAGAGCCAAATGGTAGGTGTTGGATAGGACAATCTCGGTTCCGACTTCACGCAGTTGTTCGGGGGTCAGTCCCTTTACGGTCGCCAGCGTTCCCACCGGCATGAATGCAGGAGTCTCCACAACGCCGTGGGGCGTTGTGATGCGACCTGTACGTGCGGATGTTTGAGCGTCGCTTGCTCCAATCTGAAATTCGATGCCAGCCACAGATCCACTTTATAGAATCAGAAATTTCCTTGCACTGCGTCGTTGATCATACTGACGTACCACAGAATAAACCGGAAAACGAAAAAAATGATAAAACCGGCCACGACCAACCAGATCAGCCAGCCGAACGCAGTCGTCAAGGCATTCAGGCTGCGGCGTGCCTGGTCCTCGAATTGGGGACTCAAGCGGTGCACCATTTCGGGAACCGTTCCCGATGTCTCGGCAACGTTGACGATGTGTAAGTAGTCGTCGGGAAACAGACCGGATGCCGTCAAGGCGTCCGACAAATTGTCACCGGACTCGACCCTATGACACACCATCGGCGCCGCCGCAATAAAGGCACCGTTTGCCGTCGCGCGGAAACTGGCTCTCAAACTTTGACGGATGGGCATGCCCGTTTGTTGAGTCAGGTAAAACGCCCACGAAAACCGAGCGATGGCGAATGAACGCATACAGTTTCCGAGGATGGGGATCCACAGTAGTAACGAATCCAGCACTCGTGTAGTGCTGAATGCCTTGGACAAGATCTGGTAAACGACAAACAGCGACAAAAGTGAACCAAACGTGTACATCAGCCAGATCAACGCTCCGTCGGGTCCGGAAAGCCCAAAAACCAAAAAACTTACCGAATGGCCACTTGTTGCTACTGTTTCTGCCGTTTTGCCTATGATACCCAGGATGTAAATCAACGCAGCAATGACAAAAATCGCCGCGACCAATTGGAACAGCGGCCACGAAATCGCCGCCACGAAATTGCGGCGCAACTGCAGATTGTTTTCGTAATGTTTGCCCATGTGAGCCAGTACTTCGGGCAAGGCGCCGCTCTCCTCGGCCACGCTTACCATGTCGATCAACAATTGGGGGAAATAGTTGCCTTGATCCCGCATGGCTGACGAGATTTCGCCACCGTTCTGAATCTCATTGCTGATTTCCCGAAGTGTTTCGCGACACCGCGGGTCCGAAGTCTTTTCAGCAGCCAGTTCAAACACCTTGCGTACATCCACACCGGCATGCAGCATCGTGCTCAGCGAACGGCATATCAAAGCCGACGTTTTCAGGGATATTCGTGATCCGAACACGAATGGAGGTCTCGCTAAATTGCACTTTGTCTGACTAATTTTGGAAATCGTACCACAATCGTACTCTGAAGTGCGATGCCGCTTGGCGTTAGCAAATTGTCTGTTCAACACTTTCAAGGCCGTTGCGTTCCGTCACAAATTGTGGCAAAGTGGCTGAGCCTGTTTTGGACCCAATCTATCGATTCACGAAAACTATGGACTTTCTGCAACTCGGGAAAAAAACAATTCTGGTCTTCGGCGTCGCGAATCGAAAGAGCGTCGCCTATCACGTCGGTCAGGTGTTGAGCCAAGCTGGTGCCGACGTAGTTTATTCCGTGCGCAGCGAGGAACGCCGCGATTCCCTCAAAAAGCTACTTGATCCGGCACCAATTTACGTCTGCGACGTTGAGCATCAGGACCAGATCAATCGCCTTCGTGACGATGTTGGCACCGGTCGTGGCAAGCTTCATGGCATAGTCCACTCGATTGCGTACGCAGACTATTCAGCCGGTTGGTTGCCATTTCACGAGACGCCTCGTACCGGCTTCTTACAAGCCATCGACATTTCGTGTTACTCATTGATCGCAATTGCCAGCGCGTTTCGCGATTTGATTGACGAACATGATGGCAGCGTAGTCACGATCTCGATTTCAACCACTCGCATGGCAGCCGAGAACTATGGTTACATGGCGCCAGTGAAAGCGGCGTTAGATTCGTCCATCTGTTTTCTAGCCAAGTCATTTTCGCAATTTTCGTCGATTCGCTTCAACGCAGTCTGCCCAGGTCTATTGAAAACGTCCGCTTCGGCGGGGATTCCCGGATACCTCGACAGCTACCTATACGCCGAGCAGGCAACGCTACGGCAACGAGCCGTTCGAACTGAAGAAGTCGCTAACACGGTCGTGTTCTTATTAAGTCCTCGATCGTCGGCAATTACGGCTCAAGGGATCGTTATCGATGCCGGCATGGGCATCAACTATTTCAAAAGTGAATTCGTTTGCCCGGAACAAAACGGCTGAACGATGTCGCCATCCGCTTCAACGCTACTGCGAAGGTTCTGATTCCTGAGCCAGCGGCTCTTTGTATCAGTGGGTTCACCCTGTTGAATTGGGAACATTGGCGATTCCGGCAATCGCTCGCTGTACGGCAGTTCCCATATCGGCAGGGCTTTCAGCGACGACCACGCCGGCCTTTTCCAGGGCCGCGATCTTTTCAGCGGCCGTTCCGGTTCCGCCCGAGATGATGGCTCCCGCGTGCCCCATGCGTTTTCCCGGCGGAGCCGTTCGACCTGCGATAAACGATGCTACCGGTTTAGATATGTGCTGCTTGATGTACTCGGCCGCATTTTCTTCAGCGCTGCCGCCGATCTCGCCGATCATTAGGATTGCTTCGGTGTTGGGATCGTTTTGGAATAGTTGCAGTAGATCGATGAAGTTGGTTCCAATGATCGGGTCGCCACCGATGCCGACGCAAGTCGACTGTCCCAAACCGACATGGCTCAGTTGCCACACGGCTTCGTATGTCAGCGTGCCGCTACGGCTGATGACGCCGACCGGACCAGGTTTATGAATGTAGCCAGGCATGATGCCAATCTTTGCTACGCCTGGCGTGATGACGCCCGGACAGTTTGGACCCACCAGCCTGCTGCTGTTTTGACGCATACGATGCATCGTTCGCACCATGTCCAACACGGGGATGCCTTCGGTGATCGCTACAATCAGTTTGATTCCAGCGTCGGCTGCTTCGATGATCGCGTCCGCGCAAAACCGTGGTGGAACAAAGATCATCGACGTGTTGGCTCCCGTCTTCTGGACTGCTTCGTGAACCGTGTTGAATACCGGAAACCCGTCGACTTCGGTTCCGCCTTTGCCGGGCGTGACGCCGCCGACGACGGGGGTTCCGTAATTGCGGCATTGCTGGCTATGAAACAGACCGGATCGACCAGTGATTCCTTGGCAAATGACGTGTGTGTCTTGATCGACGAGGATACTCATATTCCAAATCCCGAAATTCGAATCAATACTGAATCTAGGCTTCCATAGACCTCAAGCGGCAGTTCAGAACTTTTGTTCGAAGATAATGTTCTGTGATCATGGTGTAAGCGTGGCCACTGCTTTTTTGGCTGCGTCAGTCAGGTCAGTCGCCGCAATGATGTTCCGTTCGCTTTCAGCCAACATTGATCGAGCCATCTTGACATTGGTCCCTTCCAAACGAACGACAAGCGGCACGTTAAATCCAACTTTTTCGTATGCGGACAACAGCGCTTCGACAATCGTGTTGCATTTCATAATACCGCCAAAGATGTTGACAAGGACCGCTTTGACAGTGGGATCGGCCAGGATGATGCGAAACGCCTCGGTTACCGCATCGACGTCGGCGCTGCCGCCGACGTCCAAAAAATTGGCCGGGTCACCGCCGTGCAGCTTGATCAAATCCATCGTGCTCATTGCCAAGCCAGCGCCGTTGACCAGGCAGCCGATGTTGCCGTCCAGCTTCACGTAACTTAGCCCGGCATTACTGGCTCGTACTTCCACTTCATTTTCTTCGCTCAAATCCCGAAGCGCGGCGCACGAGTCGTGTCGGAACAAAGCGTTGTCGTCGAAGCTGACCTTGGCATCCAGCGCTAGCAACTCGCCATTTTCTGTTATGACCAAAGGGTTGATTTCAGCCATACTACAATCGTTTTCCAAGAAGAACCGGCACAACTTCGGCAAGAAGTCTTCGGCGCTGGCGATGCTATTTCCCTGCAGCCCTAATTGCTCTGCCAGATTCCGAATTTGGGAGAGCTGTAATCCGTCGTTGACATCGATTGCCTCGCGAAAAATTTTTTCTGGAGCCTTCCTAGCTACGTCCTCGATCGACATGCCACCTTCTGACGAGGCAATTATGACCGGCCCACCTGATTCGCGGTCGACGACAACGCCCAAATACAATTCGCGCGCGATGTTCAACCCCTGTTCGATGTACAGCACGTTTACCGTTTTACCTTCTGCGCCAGTTTGCAGCGTGACAAGCGTGTTGCCTAGCATGCGATCGGCGTTTTCATGGGCCTCCTGAGGTGACCGAACCAAAACGACTCCGGACTGTTGAGGATGCTGTTTGAAGCGTCCCTTTCCACGGCCGCCGGCATGGATTTGGGACTTGACGACGGCAATATCGCCCCCAAGTTGCCTGAATGCTTCGGTCGCTTCATCGGGTGTTTTGACAACGATCCCTTTGGGCACGGCTACTTCTGCTTCCGCGAACAACTGTTTCGCCTGATATTCATGAATTTTCACGAGAGACCCTTTCCATCGCAATCTGTTCGAAAGCGTCAAGTTTTTTGGGCATGATAGCGGCGTTACGAAGAGGAATCCACCAACCGCATTTGTGAATGATCGTTAATGCCGACGTTGAAAACGTCGCTGAGTATTTTGGTGAGGCGCCCCTAAATTGCACGAGCAGCGAAATTTGTGACATGGGGAACGTCGCACATTGGACAGTGTAGAATTTGCAATCTGATCGACGTCAACTTGACTGTCGGGCGTGCCTTCTACTATTTCGACGAATTGGTGTAACAACTGTTTTCCCAATGGGATGCAGCATTCTTGGTCGGTGCAATGTATACAGCGACCGCGAATTTTTTTACGTTTGGACCCAACTTTGCACTCGTTTGTTAAACCGGTGTAGTCATATTGAGAAACCTGGTTTTTGGATGAAGCGGCTTTTACACATGTCATGGCCGATTGTAGGTCGAAGGATGAGCAAGGGCGCTCGCATGACAAGGATCGTTATTGTACTAGCAGCAACAGGTTCATTGGGGGCGACGCATCGCACTCCGAATTTTACAGTTCAGGCTCCGACCGCAAAAGTTGCCAAACAAGTGGCCGTCGCCGCCGAGCATTACCGCAAAAAGCTGGCCCTAGAGTGGCTCGGAAAATACATTCCACGTTGGTACGCTCCGTGTCACGTCATGGTCAAGGTGGATCAAGTGAGGGCCGGAGGCGCCACGTCATTCAAATTCAATCGTGGTCACGTGTACGGTTGGAAAATGGAGGTTCAAGGACCACTCCATCGTATTTTGGATGCAGTCTTGCCGCATGAGATCACTCATACAATCCTCGCCTGTCACTTCCGTCGCCCGCTGCCGCGTTGGGCCGACGAAGGAGCGGCCACGCTGTCCGAAGACGACTCGGAAAAACGGCGTCAGACGCAACTCGTTGAACAAGTCCTGAAGACCACCCGGAGAATTCCGTTGCGGACACTGCTCTCCATCAAACGCTATCCACACGACATGCAGAACGTGTTGACCTTGTATGCCGAGGGATACTCGCTTGCTGCATATTTGATTCAGCAAGGCGGCAAGGCACGGTACTTATTATTTCTCGAAGACGCTTATCGGAGGGGATGGGACCGTTCGATTCATTGCTATTATGGTGCGAAAGACGTTGATGAGCTGGAATACCGCTGGAACGCATGGGTGATGGCTGGAAGTCCCACAAGCAAGCTTGCCGATGGCGAGTTATTAGCAGACACAAAAACTCTGTCCGCTCAACCGAACACATCCCTTACGGATGCTTCGGAGTCAAATACATTACAACCCAACCTCATCGTTCGATCGCAAACTCCAGAACGCAGTGCCGACTCTGGCGGTGTAGTTCAACTCGCTTCGGCGCTTCACAGCACCCCATCCCGTTCATTCCAAGTGCCAAATCGTGATGCCGCACATATCGGAGGACACTCGCCGATACGACGGGGTGAAGGTTTGTACGCTCCGGATCCTCGTCAACAACAACCGATTCGACCGATCACAACACGTCCACGGCGCCAGACTCGACGGTCCAACGCGGCACCGACAACCGGATTTGGTAGCTTGCAATGGGACATCAATCGACATAGACCGAGGGCGGCCGGTTCGAATCAAGCTCGAAGTGATGGGTGGATTGCTATTTCGGAATCCCGGCGTCCACCTGTTCGACAACAATCTTTGATCGGGAAACGCTCTGGTCGCGTACTGGAGAAATTCAAAAAAGGACAGATTTACAATTCTGCGCGTTACGTAGACTGGTCCGACTTCTTGCAACGGCCGGTTCGAAGCGAATCGATTGGGCAGGACACCGCATCTCGTGTTGCCCTCTTTTCTCGGAAACCGTCGCATTGACGGACGGTGTCCATTGTCGTTCCTGCTACTGTCCTTTCCCCAAAGGAGCCACCGCTACGAGGTGGCTCCTTTTACATTCATCTCGGCGCAACGGATTGGGGCGATTGTGGGAAAATGGCTGTCTATTGCCTCGAAGGCAGCAACAGATAAACTAGCCGTGACCTACGACTTTTCGGACAAAGGACCGTTCATTATTCCAAAACACCTTTCGTAATTGATGACGAGTCCGACCTTTCGTCGACTTGAAATGATGGAATACAAAATGACGTCAATGGGTCTATTGGCAATCGTCCTTCTGGCGGTGGGACTGGCCTTGTTGGTAGCTGAAGTGTTCATCCCGTCGGGCGGCATGATTCTGGTACTGGCTCTGGTCAGTTTCACGATTTCGATTTGGTGCGCCTGGAATGCGTGGCGAGATCAGGTTATCTGGTTTTGGACGTACATCGCAATACTTGTCGTATTGCTTCCGACAGTGGTGATCGCAGCGTTTTACATCCTGCCGAAAACTGAATTTGGGAAAAATTTGTTGGCGGCCCCGCCGGACCTGGAAGATGTAACGCCGTATGCTAAGGAAGAAAAGTGGCTGTTTGGAATGGTCAACAAAATGGGCAAGACGTTAACATTGATGAATCCCGGTGGCTTAGTTTCAATTGATGGCGAGCGCACGCATTCCGAAAGCGAGGGGATGGTGATCGAACGTGGTGAAACCGTTCAAGTCATCGCCGTGAAAGGAAATCGTCTGGTCGTTCGTCTAGCTCAAACAGAATCGACGTCCGATGCAGAAGATGATAAAACGAATAAACCAGAAATTCCGTCGCTTGACTTCGATTTGCCGCAAAGTTAAACAGCCTAAGCGCTGGTTATGAACCTGAAGTCTTATTGATGGCACCGTTTAGGACAACTAGTCGTGACTAACGTTCCAATTTTTGCTGAAAATGCCGATGGCGCAAGTATTTGGATGCTTGGCGGCGGGATCATTTTTTTCCTGTTCGTATTGATGTTTTTGGCCGTGTTTGCGCGTTACTTCGGGTTGTGGATTCAATGCAAGATGACTAATGCCAGCATTTCGTTTCCCAACCTGGTCATGATGACATTCCGAAAAGTCAACCCGACGATCATCGTTCGCAGCAAGATCATGGCTGTGCAAGCGGGCGTGACCAGGTTGTATCCGATCTCGACGCGCGCCATGGAAGCCCATTACCTGGCGGGCGGAAATGTTCCGAATGTGATCAAGTCTCTGATTGCTGCACACCGGGCGGATCTGAATCTCGATTGGCAGACAGCTCAGGCGATCGATCTGGCCGGCCGCGACATATTGGACGCAATTCGCACCAGCGTTTACCCCAAGGTGATCGATTGTCCCGATTCTTCTAAGCAGGATGGTACATTGGACGCTGTTGCCGGTGACGGCATCCAGTTGAAGGCGCGTGCTCGCGTAACCGTGCGAACCAACGTTCAACAACTGGTCGGCGGCGCGACGGAAGAAACCGTCATCGCCCGCGTGGGACAGGGAATCGTTCAGGCCATCGGTTCAACGAGCTCCTACAAAACTGTGCTCGAGAATCCCGATTCGATTTCTCGGACAGTGTTGAGCCAGGGACTTGAGGCCCAGACGGCATTCGAGATTGTGTCAATTGACATTGCGGACATCGATGTCGGCGAGAACATCGGCGCACGCTTGCAAGCCGATCAGGCGGAAGCCGATATGCGAGTGGCGCAGGCCAAGGCCGAAGAAAGACGTGCGCTCGCCAAAGCCTACGAACAGGAAATGGTGGCCAGAGTCCAGGAAAGCCGTGCTAAGGTCGTGTTGGCCGAAGCCGAAGTGCCTAAAGCCATGGCTACAGCATTCCGCACCGGAAAGTTGGGACTGTTGGATTATTACGAACTGAAAAACGTTCAAGCCGATACGAAGATGAGAGACTCAATCGCTGGAGTCAGTCCGGAAGCAGCACACGATCCTTCCTAAATAGGACGTTGTGACCAAAGGGGTGCGCCTTCACGCATCGTGTCGGAGACCGACCGAAAATTGTAAACACAATGGAAACTGCTCGAAATACACGAATCGCCAAAAGAGATGTATGCAATAGTCGGACTTGGGTAGATCGACTAGTCGTTGTTCATCGCTCGGAACCAAGGCAGTGATATTCCAATTTCTTAGTCCAATTCTGGCGGACATCGGAACATGGATTCCGATCATTGTGATCGTATTTATGTTTATAAATTGGATCATGAACTTAGCGAGCGGAAAGACAAATCAGTCTCAACGAGTGGGGCGTCGCGCTCAAGCTCCCCGCCCTCGTGAAGGTCGGATTCAAGGAGAAATCGATGTTTTCCTGGAGCAGGTTCGTGGAAAATCAGTACCACATAGGGCTGCCAAAGGGACGGTGGATGAGCCGTTGGAGATCGTAGAGGTGGAAGAACTGCGTCACCTTGTGCGGCCCAAACGACTCAAACAGTTTGAAAATAACGAGTCGTCTGGGCCGCACAAGGTGACGCAGTTGCAACTCGTCACGGACGCACGGCAACAGCCCAAAAGGAAGCCAGGTGCCAGGATTGCTGAACGGCAAGTCCCCGGATCGAAAAATCTTGGGGACAACATTCGCCAGCACGTTGCCAGGCGTATGAAAGCAGGCCGAGTCACCTCGCACGTCCAGCAGCATCTGGACCACGATGTGGATCAGAGTGTTTCGGAGCATCTTGGATCTTTCTCTGCGGAAAAACGAACGGTAACGGTGCCTCGTATCTCGGCCGGATCGGCATCGATTACTCCGAGCGGAATTGTTCGCCTGTTGCGCGATCCAGTCGGAATCCGACAGGCAGTTTTGGTCAGTGAGGTTTTAAGGCGTCCCCGACCACTTCGCGGTTCATAGACCACCGTACTGATTTACTTGTGTGCACTCGTTGTTCAACTGCGTGAAGTGATTGGAATGATCACATTGGCCTCACTGAATTCTCATGGCCAACTCGGATTTAAACGTCTTATTGTTCGCCGACCGATTTTAAGTCAGGGGCAGCAGCGCTTATACCTTGCGCCTGGCCGAGCAGTTGAACATGCACCACGTTTGCGCGCAGGTCGCCTGTCCTGACTCGCAAATGGTCGACCTGCAGAAACGAGCAACACTGTCGATTGCCGAATACACTCACTTCATCATGCCCGTTTTGGGACGGTTGATATTGAAATTACTCAAGCGTGATCTGTCGGGTAAAATGCCTGACTTAATTCACATTCAATCGCAAAAACGTGCTTGCCCAGGGCACCTGGCTGGTGCGCCGCTTGAATCGACCGTTTGTCCTGACCATCCACGACTCGCTTCAATCGCGTGAGCGCCTGAACGTGGATAGAACCTGGGGGCAAAGGATCATCGCTGTCAGTGAATCGGTCAAGGCAGTGACGATCTGTCGGTTCGGTGATACCAATAAGCAAGGTCTCAGGCTTGCCGCGTTGGGTAAACACAGGTCCAAGGGGCCGGATCACGTCGTGCTGAATTTCGAGACATAAAACCGCTCATCATATCATAGCTCACCAGTTCAAGGCGTGAATCGAGACGAGTGTGCACAATGGAGTCCGTTCAACGTATCTGCTTTGCCAACAAGGATTTTGATCGACCATATGCACCGGTTTGACATTTTGAAGGATATTGGCACTTCGTTGGGCGGCTCAAATTTGGAATCCTCGCAACGACTGAGCCGATAGGAAGCTGAAGCAGCGCACTTCGTCGATTTGCGAAAGATACCCAAATCGACAACCCGTAGTATTGTTATTGTGCGGCGGCTAATTTGGCCATGCGGATGGCGGGTTCTACGACGCGATCCCAGTTGTCGTGCAGATAGTCATCTGGTCCCCCTTTGTCAGCGACTTCTTGGGCGACGTCGATTGTGGGCACCATTTCTATTGCGTCCCACGGACAGACAAGCAGTTCGTACGGGTCCGATTTCTTTGTGGGGATGTGGACACACACTTCACAGCCGACGCATCGCTCGACGTCAATTTCACACCACGACTGTAAGCACCCAATTGACTCACCTGGAACCTTGTAAATGCAATCGACCGGGCAGACTTCCAAACAGGCCTCGCAGCCGGTGCAATTATCGGCATTGATGATCGCCACTTCTTTGGGAAGTTTTTTTCGTGGACCAGATTTTGCCATTCAATTCACTCATTCAATCCAGTAGAAGTTATTGCGTCTGGCTCCGTTACCATGAATCGGATAGCGAACGGGTGGTACTTGTATCTAATCGATCGCTTTGAGTCATTTGATATCCTTACATTCTCGTCTTTGAATCGACTTATGACAAGCGAGCTATTTGCGAGGTTTCTGCTCTCCGAGGGTTTACTCTACAAGTTCTATCTGGCTGGTCCCACAGAACCTCGGATTAGCAGGGCGCGGATATCCAAGAGAGATTGAAGGTTGGATTTGGCGATTGGCGGTCGAGTTGGTATTGTGCGTTTCAGAAATTGCAACATAGTCGTCGCCGAGGGTTGGCAGTAGGGAGTCGAAGGAGCATCAGTTCGAAGGTTTGACCTGGAGATCGAACCAGTTCGTTTTATTAACAACAACCGATGAAATATTCGATGTAGGAATTTGGTTCGATTACTGATTCGATGTCGGAACAGGGAAAAGTTTACCTGGTCGGAGCCGGACCTGGCGATCCAGGCCTGCTGACGCTGAAAGGGCTACAATGTCTTCAGCGTGCTGATCTGATATTGTACGATGGGTTGGTTAATCCACTACTATTGTGTCATACGTCCGCCCCAGCAGAACGAACCAGCAGGTCTCTATTGCCTCGTGATCGCACTCGAGGGCAACAAGAGATCAATCAAAAACTGATCGCCGCCGCTCGGCTGGGTAAGACCGTCGTCCGACTTAAAGGCGGTGATCCGTTTATCTTCGGCCGAGGGAGTGAGGAAGCGGCCGCATTGGTCGAGGCGGGAATTCCGTTTGAAGTGGTACCCGGCATCACTGCCGCCACGGCTGCTAGTGAATACGCAGGAATTTCACTCACGCATCGTGACTTGGCCTCAGCCGTCGCTTTCATCACCGGACATGAAGATCCAGCGAAGCTCGAGCATTCAATTGACTATGACATGCTGGCATCGTTTCCGGGGACTTTGGTGTTTTACATGGGACTGCACCGTTTGGAATGGATTGTCGAATCGCTTCTAAAATCCGGTAAAGGACCGGAAACACCTGCAGCCGTCATCAGTCGTGCCACGACTCCTGATCAGCGCACCGTGACGGCTGCTTTGACGGATTTGGTCGCGAAGGTACGACAGGCCGATCTGCACGCTCCGTCGCTGGTCGTAGTTGGCGAATGCGTTCGCGTGCGCGAGAAGATCTCTTGGTTTGAAATTCGTCCACTGTTCGGTCAACGGATTGGGATCACACGCCCAGCTGCTGAAACTGGCCCGGTAATTTCTCGCGCGTTAGAACTCGGAGCTCAACCGGTCCTGCTTCCTACGATCCAAATCCTGCCGCCTGACGATTGGACTAAGGTTGACGCGACGATCGATCGGGTCGCTGAATTCGATTGGATCATTTTTACGAGCGCCAATGGTGTCCACGGTTTATTGAATAGGATGTGGAAAACAGGTCACGATATGCGGAAACTAAACTCGGTGAAACTGGCAGCGATTGGAACGGCAACGGCCAAGGCTTTGGCGGCGTATTATTTGAAGGTCGATCTGATGCCCGAATCGTTTCGCGCCGAAGCACTTGCCGAATCACTACAGCCGCACGTCGAAGGAAAACAGGTTTTATGGGCTCGTGCCGACCGTTATCGCGACGTTCTTTCCAAGGCACTACAATCTGGCGGTGCGAGCTTGGAACAGTTGGTCGTTTACCGCAATGTCGACTCTGACGCCCTGCCTGCAGGCGTATTGGATATGATTGTTGCCGGACAACTGAACTGGATCGGTGTCAGCAGTCCAGCGATCGTTCGCAGTTTGCAAAGACTGCTCTCTTCACCTGCGGTGTCACAAATTGGCAAGTCCGTGCGTTTGGCGAGTATCAGCCCAGTGACGAGTGAAGCCGCGCGCGAAGTTGGTTTGCCAATTGCGGTCGAAGCCAAAATCTTCACGTGGGATGGCATTTTTTCTGCAATCGTCTCAGCTTCGGCAGATATTGCTTACCGGCGTGACGCTGAAAGCGTCAAACAACAATAGTCTAGGATAAACGTAGCGGCAAAGCGCCACCCTGGGTTTTGTTCGAATTTGCGCCGTAACCCTGTGAGGGTTGTAAAGATTGTTGTGAAAGCCTTACGGGGTTCATGTTTTTACCAAATACCCAACTTAGGGCGACACTTCGCTGGCCCTGGGCTATGTTGTGGACCGCTTCGCAATTGGTCGATTAGCACTGAAACCACTTTGTATATAACAACAAGGTGCTACACCTCCGGCGGTGTGTAGCAAGCGGGGTTGACGTGCCAACGACGATCTCAGATAGTTCTCGCCTCAAGTCCTGATTTTGTCCGCGGTCAGGTAGTTTGTCGTGCCAAATTTAGGCAGAGCCTCACCCAGGCCCAGCCACTTTGATTCGATCAGTGTCGGCACTGCAGAGATGTTTTCATGGTCCAGACTCGACAACTGCAAGACCAAGAAAGGTTGAGGCCATGAATCTAAAACGAGGGACCGCAGGTCTGACAATCGTCTGCTATCTGGCTGTACTCTTTTACGGCGTTGCATGCCATGCCGTCAGCTATAATGTCAACTCCCATCCGTTCATGTACTTCATTGTCTGGGACATGTTCTGCGGCTGGTCGGCCTATACCTCGCGGACACAGATTATTGGCGAGGGAGAAAGCGGAAAATTCTATCGGATTGCACCGGGACCGTGGGGCGAGTTTCATCCGTACGCCGATTTGCCACGCAGACATTACGATCCATTCGGAAAACATCTGCCGCGGATGGTGCGCAACAGTCTGAAGCAGACGCAGCACGAACCGCTGACGCAAATCTACGTTATCGAGGAATCTTGGGCGAAAAAGTATAACCTGCCCGACAAAATTTGGTCCCGTCGGTTTGACGAGCCGAAAAACAAGAACGTGTATTACCATTTGCGGGGCATCTTGTCTCCCGACGGAACTCCCACACATTGGAATCCATCATGGATCGAACGACAAATCGCAATGAATATCGAAGATAATCCTCGACTACTGGCTGACATGCACCGAGGCCGAGTTTTTTATCATTTGGATTTGCGCCATCGAACCGGCGGTGTTTACGATCCGACCAAACTACACGGCGGAATTCACGGCAGTCTGGGACGCGAAGCGTACGGAATTTCGACGTCCGCGAATTGACGCGCATCCAGTGTTCGTCTCGTGACGTTTCAATGACTCTCAAAGTGTGATGGATCACAAGCGATGAACACGAATTTTTCCAACGCGTCATCCGGTGGCTTAGCACCAAAGTCTCGCTTCAGCAGGTTTTTATTTGCGAATGAGTTACCGTACGGATTGGCGATCGTGCGAATTCTCATGCCCCTGGTGTTGCTGTTGGTCGTTCTACCGCGCTGGCGTCACACTCGTGAAATCTATTCGGACGACGGGGCACCAGCACCTCTGGCGATCAATTATGGTTTCGTAGATTTTCTTCCCGAATTTTCCGGTGGATTGGCAGTTGCCTTGATGAGTGCACTGGTGTTCTTCCTGGTTGCGAGTTCCATCGGCTGGTATACGCGTGTTTCTCTCGTCGCGTCGATGGTTCTGTATACGTATTTCAACCTGATGGACTGTCTCAGCACACTCACCAAGTACTCGGTGATTGCCTCGCACATACTGTTCATCTTGTGCCTTTCCAATTGCGGAGCGATCTGGTCGCTGGACAGTTGGCTGAAGAGGGGCCGGCGCATGGTGGATCGAGGCAAAACCGATTTCAGTGCGACAACAGGACCTGCTTGGCCCCGCAGATTGATGCAAATCCTTGTCGGCGTCGTCTACTTCGGATCCGCGATGACAAAACTTCATACGCCCACCTATTTCTCAGGTGATCAACTACGGTATTGGATGATGTCTGACGTCAACCACGCGAACCCATTGGGAGAGTACCTGTCGCTCTTTCCTGTAGCACTGATCGTTTTCGCATACGTCGCGGTCATTTGGGAAATGCTGTTTTTATTCTTGGCATGGAAAGGGTTCGGTCGCGTTGTCATGCTGACGTTGGGTGTTGGTTTCCACCTGATGACCTGTTTTACGTTGGGGCTCTATATTTTTCCGCTGGTGTGCGTCACGATGTATTTCGCTTTCATAAATGAACACGACTCGCGCACTGTCGTCCGAATGTGGTACTGGCTACGAGTTAAATGGAGTTGGATTGGAAATTTCTCATTGCTTCGATTGTCGATTCCAATACCTGGTGCCGGCAGCTATTCGCCGACGCATTTAAGATTGTGTTACGGTCTGGCGATCGGTCTAGTGGTAGTGCTGGGTGTCGAAGGCGAGTATTGGCTAGATCCGTACGGAATTCGACGCTCAGAGGGTCCACATAGTCTGGTGGAACTGGATTCCTCATACGTGCGTAAGTACTTCAACGTGGAACGACGCATCCGGCAACAAGACAAATTTGAAGCGTTTGACGTGGGTACGGGAATGGTGAGTGGTAATCTCATGCAGCGCCGGACCGATTTTCAGCACGGCGAAAGCCTGATTGCCCAATGTACTTTGAACCCACCGCACGAGGACATGTGGGTCGAGTGCAATCTGCACGACGCTCAGGATCGGGTGCTTGATCGCGTTGGGCAAATGGTTCCGCGTGAAACCATGCGGTGCAGCTTCATCTTCTATATGACCGAGTCGCTCGAACCGGGAAAATACTTCTTGGTTGTGAAGAGTGCCGGACAGGCAATCACGCGCAAAGCGATCACGCTGCGTCCCAGATTGCAAAGCCCGGTTGCCCACTAGTTACGACAGGCGTAGACTGCAACCATACGTCTTCTTGCTTTCATACTGTGGGTTCCGGACGACTGAATTCGGAAACCTTCACCATCGGAGCGCTACGGAATGTGGCTGCTCACCGAAACTCCCTGGCTATTAATCCTATTCATCGCAGTTCTTTCTGTGGTGCTGCTCTTGGCCACTTATGCACAGCAGCGAAGGTCCTTACTTTACGGAGTTGGGCTATTGGTCCTTTTAAGCGGCGGCATTCTGGTTATCGAACATGTCATCGTCACGGAAAACGAACGCGTCGAAACTGCTGTAATGAATCTAACATCTACATTTCAAAAGGAATCCCAGGTCTACGAGTTGTCTTCACGCTTCAGATCCAATCAGTCTCCCATGACCTTTAATTTCGTCTCGAACAATGCGAAAGGGCTTCAATCGTTGATTGAGCACGCGTTGGTCATGGTCAATGTTGAGGATGATGTGCGGATCACGGACGTGAAAGTGACCATGAAGTCGCAGAACTCGCGTGCGATCACTCACTTCCGCGCCAACGCGACCATCTCGTTTCAGTCCTATGGACTGGGCCGCATGCCGACGCGCTGGGAACTGACCTGGCAACGCGAGGCAGGCGATTGGAAAGTCATCAAGGTTCGTCGACTGCACGTGATCACGGGCGAGGATATTGGCGTGTTTGACAGATGCTAATAAACGCTCGAGACTCCGCCGAGATCGGGGTCACAATTCATACCATCCTTCATAAAATATTGTGACATCCATGCTGTTGCTGCTGTGCAGTTACATCCGATTGAATCGGTAGTCGGCTCAAACGGAATACGCCAATCGACCGCCATGTATGCCAGTGGTATTTTGTTTTGTGAGTCCGTAGCCTTGGAAACGTCAGGTGAAAAACTAATCCCTTGCAGAATCTGTTCCGGTGTATCAATCTCTAAGGACCACGACTACCAATTGATGCGTGGCGTCAATGCCTGCGTGGGTTAAGTCGATTCCAGACCGTCAGGAACGATGAAGCGTCGATCTCGCGTGTTTGCCGTTGTGCCAGCTGCCGGACATAGCCGGCGCATGGGGCAATCCAAACTGTTACTTCCTCTGGGAACGAAAACCGTCATCGCACGTGTGATTGACGTTTTGGATCGACCTGAAATTTTGGAGATAACCGTCGTCATCCGGCCGGATGATGACGTGCTACGGACAGTACTGGAATCATTAACGGCTGTGATCGTTCAGCCATCCGAGGAACCGCAAGAGATGCGAGAGAGTGTCCAATTCGCCTTGGACCAGATTGACAAAAAACATTCGCCCATGGATGACGATGGCTGGCTCTTGGTACCAGCCGATCAACCAGTGTTAGACACAGAAGTGCTCGATGTTGTGCTTCAACGATGGCAGCAGGGCGATTGTCAAATCCTGGTTCCGAGATTCGGAGATCAGCGGGGACATCCGACATTGTTCCAGTGGAAGTTGGCCGACGAGATTAGCCAGATTCCCTGCGGTCATGGCCTGAACTGGTTGCTGCACAAACATGCCGAAAAAGTGATCGAACTAGAAATAGATCGCCCAGCTGTCATAACAGACCTGAATACTCCAGAAGACTACCAGCAATTGCTTGAGCGCTGGACCGAACATTGAAGATCCAACTTCGCTAAGCACAGTCGGTCTGGCGCTGTTTGTCGCCATTTTGGTTGCACCAGTGCCACAGGGATTACCGCCGCAGGCGAAACGGCTGGCTGTCGTGGATGTTGGCCACGGCTGTTTGCCTACTGATGACGTTCTTGACCGAACTGACGTCGAATGTTGCTACCGTTAGCGCAATATTGCCTATTCTGGCGGGAACGGCAGTCAGTTTGGGCATTGACCCTCGTCTCATTATGATTCCAGCAACGGTTTCCACCAGTTGCGCGTTCATGCTGTCCATTGCGCTGCCGCCGAACGCGATCGTTTTCGGATCAGGAAAGGGCAGCATGGGCCAGATGGTCCGTTACGGTCTGGCGTTGAACGTTCTGGATGTCGTACTAATTACGAGCACGATACTTGTACTGCTGGTACCGCAATTAGAAATCTTGCTGAAAACAATGCCTGACTGGGCGCAGCCTTTGAAATGAAACGGGCGGTTTTGTACTAGGTTATGTCTAGTAGTCAATGCACAGTCATCTTTTCCAGAGTTCGCTCGTTAAATGGATTTGATCGTCCATTCCAAATTCGTACGCTTCGCGGTGAAACGTCGGGTTGTTGCCGACCAGTCCCAATTCGGCAATCAGGTCACCTGAGGCCGTTCGACCTTTCAGACGCGATACGAAAATGTCCTGGAACTGATAGCGATTGTTTTCATCCAGTCCGTACGCTTCGGTGATCCGAGTGATCTTGCGAGAACCATCTTCGGAAAAGCGGGACAACTGGACGATCAAATGTATGGCCGATGCTACTTGAGCGCGCGCGACATAGATGGGGATATCGACGTCGGACATCAGCGATAGCGTTTCCAACCGGACCATGGCGTCGCGCGGCGAGGTGGCATGTACGGTCGTCAAGCTACCGGAATGACCGCTGATCATCGATTGCACCATGTCCAACGCTTCGCCGCTGCGGACTTCGCCAACGATGATCCGGTCAGGCCGCATTCGCAAAGACGCTATGAAAAGCTGTCGAATATTAACTCCGCCGTGACCGTAGGCGTCCGCCTGTTGCGATTCCAAATACAAGCAATGACTCTGAGCCAGATTCAACTCCGAATTGTCCTCGATAACGACGATTCGCTCTTCGTCTGGAATGGCGGTCGAAACCGCGTTTAATAGTGTCGTTTTGCCGGTGCCCGTGCCGCCAGCAATGAGGATATTCTTTCGCAGTCGAACACATATTTCCAAGAACTCTTTCGACGCATCCGACATGCTACGCAAGCGGACGAAGTCGTCCATGCCTAGGATATCACGTTTGAACTTACGGATGGTCACATAGGTTCCCAGCCGCGCGCTGGGTGGAATCACGGCATGCACACGCGATCCATCGGGTAGACGCGCGTCCAAGATCGGCCGGTCCGCGTCGATCTCTCGCCCAACGTACTGAGCCACGTTGCGTACGGCCGACAGCAGACTATCTTCACTGGGAAAGGTTGCATCCGTTTTCTCGAGTCGACCTTGACGTTCAACATAAATTTTGTCGAAGCTATTGATCATGATTTCTGTGACCGAACCATCACGCAAATACTCACGAACTGGTCCTAGGAAGTAGTCCAGACTGGCTTCGAAAATTGCTTCGCGCGACATCGGATTCCGTCATGTGCTATTTGTCATCGTGGCTTAGCTATCTTACAAGAGTCTCGACGATGAGAAAAGCACTCGGCAAATGCAGATTATTCTTACAACGCATCAAAATCTGTCACTATAGATACATTAGGCGTTCGTGCCGCTAAGACGGACATGCTGAGTGCGTGCTACAATTTCGGCGGATTGGATTTCTGATGCATCTGCGGAGAACGATATAAACGTGAGGAAGGTATGCTGTTCTGCTCGGTGCGAGACCGAGGTCAGAAATTTGAATTCCGTGTTCCAAAAAACTCAACTCTATGAACTGTATTGAGAACTGTGATAAGTAAAGGCGTGAACTGATGTTTAGGAAAGAAGTTTCGGATTAGTAGGGTTGGATCCAGGTATGACTAAAAAGACTGTCAATCATGGTTGGTTTGATGTGGACATTTGGCTCGTTGCCATTACCATGAGAGTAGTCAAGCTATCTCTTGCAACATCTCTGGAAGAGAAAAGTTCACGTTCAATATCACAAATATGGTCAGACTTCACTGGTAACATGAATCGCAAGCCGCAGCCTCTGTATTTGCCATCGATCCGAAAGTACTGTCCTGTTTGTGGACAAGCCAGCTATTCTGCGGCAGGCATCCATCCGCAGTGCGCCGTACAGCAAATGGATGCTAAACGCATGAAGCAGGTCAAGGTACCGTCGAAATCTCCCAAGAAGGCGTCCAGTTTGACGGACGCGGAGACGAGGCCCTGGCACAAAATTTGCCCAAAGTGTCGAGAATTCGTGCACGTCCGAAAGAAAGCCTGCGACTGTGGTTACGCTTTCTCCCGTACACGAAGCACATAGTCAACGAAACGGAAGCGACCGTGATCGTTCGGATTTGGCGAAGGAATTGTTTCTGCGATCGGCTCCTGCACAGTCTAAAAAGATGAGTTGGTCAATTCCAAGCTGAATTCGAAGCAGACAGTCGATCGCAGCGGTTAGCTACGTCCCTGTCCAATCGGGTGTTGCGGATCTGACAATTTCGATTTTCAGCCGCTTGATATCATCCGCGCAAACACGCAACTAACGCCTTTCGACGGTAATGTTCCCACGCCTTAATCCATCGACGCGACGGCCGTCTACGCTTTAGATAAGACGAACCTTCTCGGCCCGCGGCCCCTTTGGCCCGCGGCCTTCGTCGTAGGAGACGCGTTGGCCTTCCTGCAGCTCTTCGTATTGCACGTCTTCCAGCGCTGAATGGTGAAAGAACATATCGGTACCCGTACCATTGTCAATGAAACCGAATCCTCTGTCTGTCAATCGCTTAATTGTACCTTCTGGCATTTACTTTACCCAATTCCTAAAATGCAAACTGGCGGTGACACAGACGCTAACCGTTAACGCCCCATCGCCGCACTTATACATACTTCTCTATCGTTCACTCTATCGTCTGTTGTGCACCATCGGTCGCTGTGTTGTCAAGGTCAACCACGTGTGTGGTGGGCGTCTCTGCACAACTGGCGCAAGCTATTAATTCTTGGACAATTTCCGTGCCGTGCCCGCCTTTGTCGTATTTTTTCTTCGGACTACGAAAGCGCTGCCGGCCACGCATGGGGCTGCGAAAATTTTCGCGATCGCTACCGACAGGTGCATATGTTCGTGACCGTGAGGCCACCACGACCTTGTTGGCTCGCATTCCAGCTGGCGCTACTTGTCCACAAATCTGACAGCGAAACATCGTCTAAATGTCTCCATCAACGCGAAACAATTATGACAGAGGCGACCATTGCTCTGACAGGCCATTTTTCTTGACCTCAAAGAGCTTCGACATATTGCAGCCACAATCATCCAGGGGCGCGAATCTCTGTACTCCATTCACACAAGACCGTGTCTAGTATGTCTTAATCAATATCAATGGTCGGAATCTCTGGCGAGTTCATGTCCTCTTCCGTCTTCTGCTCCTTGCGTTTTTTACGCCGCGCTCGTTTTTCATCGGCTTTCAGTTTTTTGTCCATCTCGCGTTTTCGCTTGGCATATGTGTCCTGTTTCTTAGTCATGACTCTTTTCCTGCAACGATTGATTGGCCGACAGAGCCGCTCAACCACCCCTGTCCGAAAGGAAGTAAAACGTGAATGCTAGCCTGTCTGTTTGAGTATTCTTTGACTGCGAGCAATCAACCAGACGACGGTTGCTAAATCCACGCACGCTGCAAACCCTCACTCGAAACGGCAAGCGCAAGTGGAAACTCGATGGCCTTGTTCTATTCTCGGAGGAGATGTTCGTTTAGGATCAAGCAGGCGGGACCGACACAATCAGTAAACGAATGTCACTAATGGGTTACTTCTAGATCAACGATACCGCCCGAGAGCACCTCGCACCGATCCTTCAAAGCAGCCAACGGCAGGATGGGAAGGACACACGGTTGCGGATCTTAAAATTCCTGGAT